>LNFM01002322.1_pt1 | contig 71959 bp, 61 predicted proteins | sample 596031 | NCBI WGS metagenome assembly LNFM01 (sample SAMN04254537, study PRJNA301005) | activated carbon metagenome | isolation source: dual media filters at the Ann Arbor, Michigan drinking water treatment plant | place: USA: Ann Arbor
CCGTACCAGGGCCAGCAGGCTGCCGCCCGTCACCGCGCCCGCGATGTAGATCCCGACGGCGAGGAGCGCCAGCGGCACGCGCGCGCTGAAGCCCAGGAACGACATCGTCACCATCTCCAGGTTCTGGAACGCGAAGACGGCCGCTGCAGACGCGAGCACGATGATGACTGCCAGATGAAACCACCGCATGGTCGATCCCTCCATGTTGGCAAGGCGAGGCCTTGCCGGACCTTGCCGGACTCTACCGCCCGCCGTTCACGAGCCGGTAGGCGCCGCGCTCGAACACGTCGAGGACGGCCAGCGCCCTGGCATCGGCGAACGGCAGGTACTGCATCATGATCACGCCCGCGATGCCGCGCGCGGGATCGATCCAGAAGAACGTGTTGTTGATGCCGCCCCAGCTCAGGCTGCCGGGCGAGCGCTTGCCGGCAACCTGATCGGCAGTGATGAGGAAGCCCAGCCCCCACTTGTCGCGGCCATCGGCGATGAAGGTGAAGTCGGCGCTGCGCGGCAGCGCGGACTTGTGCGCGGGCACCGTGAGCGCGCCGATGTGATTCTCGCCCATCAGCGCCACCGTCTCGGCCCCGAGCACGCGCGCGCCGTCGAGCGCGCCGCCGTTCAGCAGCATGCGCACGAAGCGCCCGTAGTCGCTCGCGGTCGAGGCGAGGCCGCCGCCGCCGATCGGCGCCGCGATGGCGAGCCCCGGCTGCGGCTTCTGCAGCTCGATCGCGCCGTCCATGCGCGCGCCGGCGCGCTGCTGTTGCGCCGCGAGCCGCGACCCCTTCGACGGCGGGACGGTATAAGACGTGTCGTCCATCCGGAGCGGGGCGAAGATGTGCCGGCGGAAATAATCCTCGAGCTTCTGCCCGGACAGCACCTCGACCAGCCGGCCGACGACGTCGGTGCTGGTGCTGTAGTGCCAGCGCTCGCCCGAATCGAACAGCAGCGGCCCGCCGAAGGGATACGCCTCGCCGGCGCGCGGCCTGAAGTCGCGCCAGATCGCGCTGGTGAACGGATAGGCGAGGCCGGATGTGTGCGTCAGGAAATGCCGGACCGTCGCCGGTCGCGAGGCCGGGCGGAGCCGGTAGGCGCCGGTGGCGGCATCGAACGCCGTGAAGACCTTCAGCCCCGCGAGCTCGGGCAGGAATTTGTCGGCCGGATCGTCGAGGCCGAGCCGCCCCTGCTCGACGAGCTGCATCAGCGCCAGCGACGTGATGGGCTTGGTCATCGAGGCGATGCGGAACAACGCATCGGCCGTGAGCGGGCGCCCGGTCGCGACGTCGGCCACGCCGAAGGCGCCGTGATAGAGCACACGCTCGCGATCGGTGATCAGGGCGACCACGCCGGGCACCTCCCGGCGCTCGACCGCGCCGCGCAGGCTCGCGTCGAGAGCGGCGCTACCCGGCGCGCCCTGGGCGTTCGCCGCGCCGGCCAGCGCGGCAGCCACGACGCCAACTGTGGCGCCAATTCCGGCGGTGTTTCTGGTCAAGGAAAGCCTCCCCCCTCTTGCGCAGGGCTCCGGTGTCGCCGCGCGCCGCTCCGTGCTCGACGACGACGCGATGATGTCGACGAGAACACGGTATCCATCGACCACCGCATTTGACACTAGCATTCACAACCCGCCGAATCCCGAATTCTCGGGGCAACCGGATGTCCGTGCGGCGGCCCTTTGGAAGGAGGCTGAGAGATGGGTGAACAGGCGCGCGTGGGCCGGCGCGGGCTGCTGCAGGCCTCTGTCCTTGGCGGCGGCGGCATGCTGGCGGCGGCCTGCTCACGGATGTCCGGCCCAACGTCCCTCGAGACCACGCCGCCGCTCGTGCCGATCCGCGCGCGAACCGACCGGATCATCGACATCGCCGTCTGCCTGCGGCCGTTCCGGCCCGCCGGCCCGCGCGTGGAAGCCGAGCGCCTGGGCGACACCCTGGTCGTGCACAATTACGGCCATGGCGGCAGCGGCTGGTCGCTCTCCTGGGGCTCCAGCGCGCGGGCGGTTCGGCTCGCGATGCAGGCCGGCTCTCTCGACGTCGCGGTGATCGGGTGCGGGGCGCTCGGCCTCACCTCGGCCATTCTCGCCCAGCGCGCCGGGGCGCGCGTGACGATCCATGCGCGCGAGCAATTGCCGCTCACGACGTCGGCCAGGGCCACCGGCGAGTGGACCCCCGACTCGCGCATCGCGCTGGCCAGCGAGGCCGATGCCGGTCTTGGAGGGGTGTGGGAGGACATGGCGCGCACCGCCTTCAAGACGCATCGCGATTATCTGGGACTGCCGGGCACGCCGGTGGAATGGGTCGACCAGTACAGCGTATCCGCACCCGCTTCTCCCGCCGCCGCGGCCGGCGGCTCCGGCAATCCCTCCGTCGCCCGCCCGGCCCCGGACTTCGTCTCCTATCGAAGCCGCATCGCCGACATCACGCCGGCCTGGCGGCGCGTGCCGCTCGACGCCACCCCCTTCAACGCGAAGGCCGTTGCCCGCAGCGAGATCATGATCTTCAACATCGCCGACTACGGCCGCACCCTGCTCAACGATTTCTTCGTTGCTGGCGGCCAGTTCCGGCGCGCCGACTTCGGCTCTCCGGCGCAGATCGTTGCCCTGGGCAAGAGGGTTGTCATCAATTGCACGGGCTACGGGGCGCGGGCGCTGTGGAGGGACGAGACGCTCGTCCCGGTGCGCGGCCAGATCGCCCGCCTGATCCCGCAACCCGACGTACGCTACGGTGTGATCTACAAGCACGTCCTGACCGTGCCGCGGCGCGATGGCATCGTGGTCCAATCCTTTGCCGGCGGCGAGATGCGGGGCTACGGCGACACCGACGAGACGCCCGACCGCGCCGAGGCGGAACGCGCGGTGACGACCCTGGCGGAACTCTTCTCGCCGGCACGGTCGGCTTGAGGAGAGCTTCATGCCTTGGGACGCGATCTCGTCGGCGCGGGGGCTGTTCTAGTCTCGAAGCGGTGGCCACTGTTCGCGCCGTGTGTACAAGGGTGAGCACCCAGACCGTGTCGCCCTCGATCTCGTAGACGAGGCGGTAGATTCTGTGCGGGATCAGCTCGCGAGTGCAGGGAACCTTGCCCGGCCGGCCGATTCTCGGGCGAGTGGCGAGCACGGCTGTCGCGTCGCTGAAACGCTTGTCGAGTCGTGCGGCCGCTCGCGGGTTATCGGCGGCGATGAAGTCCTAAATGTCGCTTCGGTCCTGCTCGGCTTCTGGTGTCCAGATGACGTTCAAGCCCGGCCAGCCGGGACACGGGTGCGCTTGGCGGCAAACGTGGATTCAACCCTGTCGTTTGATCGGCCGCGGCCGGCCCGCATCGAGGCGCGGCCGGCCTCGACCTTGCGATTCAGGTAGCGCTCGTACTCGCGTTCCTGATGACGTTGCTCGATATAGCCGCGCATCAGCTCGCGCATGATCTGTGACGCCGGCCGATCTTCGTTGGCAGCCACCTTCATGAAGGCGTCGCGCAGCTCGGGTTCGAGCTTCATCGTGAACACTGATTCCTTGGCCATCTGCACCTTGCTGTGGAGGAGGTACTGACAAAGTATAGAGACTGTTAGTATCACGTACCACCCCCTGCGAGGCATGGAGCCTGGGCTCGGATGCCGGGCTCCCAAATGCAATCTCGAAACAGGCCGAGAACCATGCTCACATGATGAGCCGCCTGCTTCAGGCATTCGAATTCGGCGTGTTCGCAAGACGCCGCAGTCGACGCCGGTCGTGGCCGCTGGCGTTACGTCCAGGCACTGCAAGGTGACCCACAAGGCGAAGGTACAAGATTGGAAAGCGACACAGCTCTAGTGCGGCGGTCGGACGGGCGATGGCCGCTGGTTCGCTGGTCCCTCTCGTCGGCCACCTTGGGCTTCCCGCAGGCCGCAGGGCCGATCGCGTTCGCGCTGGTCGCCGTGACCCTCACCGGCGACACCAGCGGCGGCGCTGCCATGATCCTCGCGATGACTCTTGCCCAGGTGATCGGGGCCATCCCGATAACCCGGCTCGGCAGGAACCTGCCGCTGGCGACCTTCTTCAAGCTGCTGGTGGCCATCCGAACGCTGGCGCTGGCGTCGATCGCCGTGCTCGCGGCGCACGAAGCGCCCTTCACGTGGCTCATCGTGCTGGCGGCAGCGGCAGGATTGGTCAACGGCGCCGCCTACGGGTACCTGCGCGCCGTGCTCAACCACTTGGCGACGGCGTCGCGCTTGCCCCGTGCCCTCGGGATCGCGGCCACGCTCAACGAGCTGACCTTTGTCCTGGCTCCCGTGGCAGCGGCGGGCCTGGGGACCGTCTCGCCAGTCCTTGCCGTCGTGGCACTCGCCGCCTTGGGTGCACTACCCGCATTGCTGGTCCCGCACACCGGCCCGACCCGCAGCGGCGTCGTGCACCGTGCCGGGGGCTCGGTGCTCAGCCCTTCCATCCTGCTGTGGCTCGTGTGCGCTGCAGCGGGAGGCGCCACGGTCGCGGCCATCGAGATCGGCGCCGTCGCGCTGGCGCTGAGCTTCGGCTACGAGCCGGCCCTGGCCATCCTGTTCACGGTTCCCCTGTGCCTGGCCGCGGTGGCGGGAGGCATATGGGTCAGCGTGCGGAACCGCATGGCCACGCGAAAGGCCGTCGTGATCCACCTGCTCACGATGACGCTGGGGTCCGCCGTCGTTGCGCTCGAGCTGTCCGTCGTTGCGACCGTTGCCGGCGCCGTCCTCATCGGCTCTGCCCTGGCCCCCTTGGGGACCTATTACTCGCTCGTCCTCGACACGCTCGCCCCGCCCCATCGACGGCCTGAAGTGTTCGCCTTGCTGCGCACGGCAAACGCAACAGGCGTCATCCTGACGAGCGCGGCGCTGACCGTCGTTTCGCTGTCGATGGCGTTGACCGTCGTGACGGGCCTGATGGCCGTGGCGACCCTGGCAGTCGGAGTATCCTCCGCCAGACGCACGGCCCTTGCTCCGGCCCTTCGCCCAATCGTCCCGACAGCTCCGGACCACGAGCCTCGGGCGCCGGTCTCCTGATCGGCGGCTGCACTGCCGCCCGGGCTTGACAGGCCTGCCGTTGAGTGAAATATCCGCGTCCACCATGAAGCCGTTCGCTCCCTTTCGGTCGCGACGCCGCCGCTCTTCAAAGCGGCGTGAGGACGCGCGCGCGTAACAACGCGCCGTCATCGTGAAGCCGCTGGAGAGGATCGAGCGGCTTCCCCAACATCCTTCTTCTCCAGTCGGCCGGTTTTAGAGGCCTCCAACTCGAGCGAGAGAAGACCATGACCAGCAACAAGACCAGGATCTTCATCGATGGCCAGCACGGCACCACCGGGCTGAAGATCCACGAACGGCTGAAGGATCGGCCGGACATCGAGCTGCTCGAGCTGCCGATGGCCGACCGCAAGGACCTCGCCAAGCGCGTCGAGATCACCAAGGCGGCCGACATCGCCGTGCTCTGCCTGCCCGACGCCGCGGTCAAGGAGCTGATGGTGGCGCTTGGTGATGCCGACACCTGCGTGATCGATGCTAGCACGGCGCATCGCATCGCCGACGGCTGGACGTTCGGCTTCCCCGAGCTCGACAAGGCGCAGCGCAGGAAGCTTCTCGACTCGAAGCGGATCAGCAATCCCGGCTGCTACTCGACGGGCGGCATCGCCCTGATGCGCCCGCTGGTCGACGCCGGCATCCTGCGCGCCGACGCGACGCCCGCCGTGTTCGGCGTCTCGGGCTACACCGGCGGCGGCAAAGAGCTGATCGCCGTCCACGAGGATCCCGAGGGCGTCGAGCCGTTCGGCCTGTACGGCGTCGAGCTGGCGCACAAGCACGTGCCGGAGATGAAGAAGTACTCGCATCTCGAGCATGCGCCGCTGTTCGTGCCGTCGGTCGGGCACTACGCTCAGGGCATGCTGGTCATGGTGCCGATCACGCGCGACATCGTGGCGAGGAAGGTCACGGCGGCGGAGGTGCACAAGGTGCTGGCCGATCACTACGCCGGCGAGAAGTTCGTCACCGTGCGGCCGCTCGCCGACCGCAAGTGGCTGGAGCGCGATCGCTTCCTGCGGGCCGACCGGCTGATCGACACCAACTCGATGGAGCTCGCCGTCTACGGCAACGACGCGGAGGAGAACATCCTGGTGGTGGCCTCGCTCGACAACCTCGGCAAGGGCGCCTCGGGCGCCGCGGTCCAGGTGATCAACCTCAAGACCGGCGTCGATGAGGCCACGGGCCTCGCGGTCGCGGCGTAGTTACACGCCTCCCCAGCGTCCTCGCTGGGGAGGTGCCCCGTCTCACGGGGCGGAGGGGTCATGGGCTCGAGACTAGTGGCTCATGACCCCTCCGGCGGTGAAGACCCTTCGGCTTCGCTCAGGGCAGGCGCCGACACCTCCCCAACTTCGTTGGGGAGGTCTTTCAGATCTGCCGCCACAGCGGCGGCCGCTTGCGGGCCGTCTTCAGCACCAGCTCGTCGAACGGCGCCAGGGCGAAGCCGTGCGGCTGCAGCGGGCCGCCGCGCCAGCCGATGCGGCGGTGGACGCGCTCGTTGCCATAGTAGGCCAGATAGACCATGGCCCGGACCGCCTCGAAGGTCGCCGGCTCCGTCGTCTCGAACCGGCTGATCGCGGAATCCTGCGCGGCGCCGTCGAGGGCCGGGAAGGCGGCCGTGCCGAGCGCGGCGGAGATGTGCAGCAGGGCACGGCGATACGGCGCATGCCGGCCGGCCATCGCCTCGACCTCGGCGAGCAGCCCCATCGTACCGGCGCCGGGCAGATCGTCGATCGGCGGAACCAGCCGGTCCATCAGCGCCGCGAGCGCGGCGCGCTCGGTCTCGGTCAGGGACAGGGCTTGGGTCATCGGTCGCTCCCTAGGCCGCACTGCGCAGGCTGGCGTGCGCGTCGCGGATGTGGTCGGCGATGCGCAGCGCGATCGCCTGCAGGGTCGGCGTCGGGTTGAGGGCGCCGCCGGTGACGAAGATGCTGGCATCGACGATGTAGAGATTGTCGACGTCGTGGGCGCGGCCGTTGCGGTCGACCACCGAGCGGGCAGGATCGTCGCCCATGCGGGCGGTGCCCATGAGATGCCAGCCGGCGGCGCGCAGCAGCGGCGTCGCCTGCACCGTGCGCGCGCCGGCCTCGCGCAGCACGGTGCTCGCGGTCTCGACGGCGTGCGCCATCTGGCGGGCCGAGTTCTCCGACAGCCTGTAGAAAATCTTGGGCGCCGGGATGCCGTGCGAATCGGTCAGCACGGGATCGAGCTCGACCCGGTTGTGAGCCTCGGGCAGGTCCTCGCCGTGCGCGGCGATCATGGTCGAGTTGCCGAAGCGGCGGGCGAACTCGGCGTGATGGGCCGCACCCCAGCCGACCGGCGGCAGGTTGAGGCCCATCGCCGTGACCGCGGGCCCGGTGCTGCGCGCCATCTGGAATGTGTAGCCGCGCACGAAGCCGCGCGACCGATCGGTCTCGTAGAATTCCTGGCTCAGCAGGATGTTGGCCAGCGCGCCCTGCCAGGTCGGCGCCAGGCCATCGTCGAAGAAGCCGGTGATCATGGCGCAGGGGTGGAACATCAGGTTGCGGCCGACCAGCCCGCTCGCATTGGCGAGCCCGGTGGGATGCCGCGCGCCCTTCGACAGCAGCATCAGCCGCGCCGTGCCGATGCCGTTGGCCGCCAGGATCACCAGCCGCGCCGGCTGGAACTGCTTCGTGCCGTCGGCGGCGAAATAATGCGCGCCGGTGGCGCGGCCGTCGGGGCCGGTGGCGATCTCGTAGACGCGCGCGCCGGTGCGCAGCTCGACGCCGTTGGCGATCGCCGCCGGCCAATAGGTGATGTCGGTCGAGGCCTTGGCGCGCTGGGTGCAGCCGAGCCCGTTGGGCCCGCAATTGTTGCAGGCGCCGCGGCCGCGATAGGGAATCGAGTTGATGTAGGAGTCGGACGGCCACCAGTGCCAGCCCAGGCGGTCGAAGGCGCGCGCCAGGCGCTCGCCGTCGGGCCCGAGCGGCAGCGGCGGCATCGGCCGCTTGGCGCGCGGCGGGTTGGCCGGGTCGCCGGCGATGCCCGAGCAGCCCATCCAGGCATCGTTGAGGTCGTAGTAGGGCTCGAGGTCGGCGTAGGAGATCGGCCAGTCGTCGGCCACGCCGTCGAGGCTCCTGACCCGGAAGTCGGAGGGATGGAAGCGCGGCGCATGCGCCGTCCAGTGGATGGTGCTGCCGCCGACGGCGTTGAACATCAGCGGCGTGATGTCCGACTCGGCGTCGTCGACCGGATAGTCCTCGGGCAGCGCCCGCACATTGGGGTTGAAGCTGAAGCTGGTGGCGGCGCGGAACTCCCAGTCGGGGAAGGCGGTGGAGTACTCGTCCGGCTTCTGCCAGCCGCCCTGCTCGAGGCAGACGATGCGAAAGCCCGCCTCCGACAGCCGCCACGCCACCGCCGCGCCGGACGCGCCGGCGCCCACGATCAGAATGTCGACGGGCGTGTTGGCCATGCTGCTGATCCCCCGAGAGGCTCGCTGTCTAGAGCACATTCCTTGCGGCGGGAACAGCCGAACGGAATGTCGTCCACCTGCACGACGCCGGTTGCCGACGCGGCTAGCTGTCCTTCCTGCGAAAGAACAGCATGACCGAGGTCCACTGGACATTGCCGTCATTCAAGACGACGTGGCGCCGTTGGCGGTTCCGGCTGGTCGGCAGCGTCACGCTATCCACCAGGTACTCGTATGTCAGCGTGTCGAAGTTCACGTCTCCGACGAGATCCATGGATTGCGATGCGGGCATTATCAGCTCCCGCCCGAGTTGGGAGCGGGTGAAGTACTCCGGATGGCTGTGCTCCTCGAGCAGCAACAGCTCGGTCGCCACGGCGACGATTCCACCTGGCCTCACGACGCGGCCCATCTCCAGCAGCGCCCGGCGCGCGGCGTCGTGCCCTCCGAAGTGCTCGATCGACGAGAGGCTCCACGCGAAGTCGAATGAGTTGTCGGGATGGCCGAGGGCGGTGCCATCGCGGGTCTCGAAGCTGATTTTCGAGAAATCGACCGAGGCCGGCGTGCACCTCTTGCTGCGGTCGAGCAGCGCGGGGTCCGCTTCCTTGCCGCCATTGCTCGACCAGTCGGCGGTTCCATAGAGGTCGGTTGCCGTAACGTGCGCGATGTGATCCGCCAGGTAGAAGATCACACATTCCCGCCCGGCGCCGACGCCGATTGCGCGATGGTGAGCCTGCAACATCCCGAGCTCGCGCAGACCATAGACGCGATGTGTCCATTCCCAGCCCTTTCGGTAAACCGCGCCGATGGAACTCTGGAAGCAATGCTTGTCGGAGGAGTAGCGCTCCAGATCCCGGTGGAGGGCTTGCCAGTCGTGTTGCCCGTAGCGGGCGGGATTCACGACCTCGCTCAGTGTGCGGGTGCCGATCTCTTCCGGGGTTACTGGCAGAGACTGCACGGGCAGGCTTCTGCGCCGGAGCTGCTCGCGCAGCAGATGATTTTCCTCTCGAAGCCAGCGCAGCTCGTCGATTGTCTCCCTGGAGACAGCGCGCAGAGCCAGTCGCCAGAATACGTCTTTCAGTTGCAGCACGGCGCGTCGCCTTCGACCCGCCCGCCTTCGACGGGGGTCGCGCCCCGACCCTCGGCGGTCAGGCCGTGTCTTCTTGCGGCCTGCTGGAAAGCGTCGCGAACCCTTGACCCGAGAACCTTCGATTCGTCGAACGACCCTGTGGACGGCACTCGATACGAACTCCTCGGTTGCCGGGTTGCATTGTGCGGGAAGGCCAGCTCTCGCTGCGCGCAGTCTTGTAGATGCGGCCGCGCTGGCGATCACAGCCGGCAAGGTTGCCGGGTTGCATTGCTTGCGCGAGATTGCGAATCGGCGAAATCCGGCGGCCGCGGTTCTCGCCTGGGCTCTAGGCCGGCAGCGCGGCGGTGATGATGATCTCGATCAGATCGCCTTCCGGCATGACCGACTGCACGAAGGACCGGACCGGACCATAGCCCGCCGGCATCCACGTCGCCCAGGCCTCGTCGAAGGCCGGCTTGTTGTCGTGGTCGGTCACGACGATCTCGGCCTTGACGATGCGGGTGCGGTCGAGACCGGCATCCTTCAGGTACCTGTCGATGACCCCCAGCGCCCCCAGCGTCTGGGCGCGAATGTCCTGGGTGCGGTCGGGCGAAACCGCCACGGCCCACAGGAATCCGCCGCCGCCCGGCAAACGATAGATCGCCACGGACGACTTGGCGGGAAACGTCTTGTTGGGCACGCGCGTGATGTCGGAGGTGCTCATGGGGCCTTCAGGGTTCGGGCTTGGGGTTACGTCGACAGGAATGTAGCGAGACTTGGGCCCGGATCACATTCCGGTCGGCCGGAACAGCCGATTGGCGCCTACCCGTCGACGCACCCATTCCCGGGTGCGCCGTCGCACGTCGATGGTCCCTCGATCGGCCGCGGCAAATGGAGAGGTCCTTGGTCGGGCGGAGGTCCGTCATCAATCCGTAACCGGCGTCCGGCAAGCAACGGGCGATGACTTTCGAGTTGGGCGGGGTGCTGCCCTCGGCGCTGAAGCTTGCCGTCGCGCTGCTGCTCGGCTCGACGATCGGGTTCGAGCGCCAGTGGCGCCAGAAGATGGCGGGGCTGCGCACCAATGCGCTGGTGGCGTTGGGCGCCTGCGGCTTCGTCGCCTTCTCCGGCCTGGTGGGCGAGGGCGATCCGACGCGCGTCGCTGCCCAGGTGGTGACCGGCATCGGCTTCCTCGGTGCCGGGGTCATCCTGCGGGAAGGCATCAACGTGCACGGGCTGAACACGGCGGCGACCCTGTGGTGCTCGGCCATGGTCGGCACCCTGATCGGCGCCGGCCTGTACGGCACGGGCGTGGTCGCAGCGTCCTTCGTCGTCGGCACCAACCTCTGCCTGCGGCCGCTGGTCCGCCTGCTCAACGCGCGCACGCTGACGGGCGGCGATGCCGAGACACACTACAGCGTGGAGATCACCTGCAAGGGCGCCGATGAGGCGCACATGCGCTCGCTGCTGCTGCATGCCCTCTCGCAGTCCGGGCTCGGCCTGCGCCGCCTGGACAGCGAGGACATCCCCGACACCTCCAAGGTAACGGTGACCGCGCAAGCCGTCGCCGCCAGGCGCAACGACCAGGCATTGGAGCAGATTGTCGGCCGGCTGAGCCTCGAGCCCAACGTCTCCGGCGCGACGTGGCAGATCGACCGCTCCATACCGGAGGCCTAGGGCAGGGTCCACCCTGGCGCTCACATCGGATGACGACGATCCGGCAATCCCGATTGCACGGGGACTGGCCGCAAGGGAGAGCCAACGCGGCGGCTCGGCGTTTCACCTCGCTGCTCGCTACGGCAAGACGTTACGCGACGTACGAGCACTGCCGGCGAAGAAGAGGCGACGTATCATTTCGCCGACGGTGCAACTGATTGCACGGAGATTGGCGGCAGACGCGAGCCTGCATGGCAGGCCGGCATTTCGCGTCACCGTTCGCTGCGGTAGGAGAGGCGTAGGGTGTGCCCGTGCCACTGAAGGAGAGACGCCGTGACCATCCTACTGACGGAACCGAGGCGGCAGACGCAAGCGTGCGTCAGGGGTTGCCTTCTTGCGTCGGCGACAAGTCCCTGATTTTCCAAGATTCCCTGACGCAACGGACGCAACGGACGCAACGGACGCAAGAATCACCCATGGATCCTCAGATGCCAGTCACCAGCGACGGGGAGCCCGTCGAAGGCCTGCGCCGCGCCGTCTCAGGCGATGCCTCGGCGATCCGCGCGCTGACCCGGCTCGCCTATGCCAAGTGGGTGCCGGTCGCCGGCCGCGAGCCGTTGCCAATGCGCGCCGACTACGAGGCGGCGGTGCGCAATCACCGCATCGACCTTCTCTACAAGGAGGGCGAGCTGGCGGCGTTGATCGAGACCGTGGCCGGGACCGATCACCTCCTGATCGAGAACGTCGCCGTGTCGCCCGCTTTCCAGGGCCAGGGGCTCGGCCGCGTGCTGATGGCTCACGCCGAGCGGCTGGCGGTCGCGTCGGGCTTCCCCGAGCTGCGGCTCTACACCAACAAGCTTTTCGCGGCGAACGTCACGCTCTACCAGCGACTCGGCTACCGGATCGACCGCGAGGAGGCGCTCAATGGTGGCACTGCCGTCCACATGAGCAAGGCGCTATCCTCGTGACGCGTGCCCGCGCCTCGGGGATCATTGCCGGGAGCGCCACGCCGGCACGATCTCGATCACCTTGACGCCGCAATCTCCGGGCACATCGCGGCAACTGCCGGGTGGGGCCATGATGCTCGCCTGGTCGAGCTCCAGAGGCCCGCAAGGACCAATTCGCGCGCATTGATGTTTTCCCGTCGAACCCTTACACCGCCCCCTTCTTCTGTGGGGCGTTCCTAAGGTCCATGGCCGGCGTCGGTCGAAATCTCTGGCTCGCGGCCGCGATGGCCGGCGTGCTCGTGGCGGCGGCCCTGCTGCTGCCGTCCGCGTTGTGGACCTGCCTCGTGGCGGCTCTGCTCGGGCTGACCGGCGTCGTGCTGTTCCGCGGAAACCGCTGGCGCAGCGGCGCCCTGCTGGTCGGGGCGGTGGCCCTGGGCCTTGCCATGCTCGACGGCTTCGCCGGGCTGCTGACGCCGGCGCCGATGGGCCAGGGGCTGGTGCGGACGACCGATCCGCGCTGGTGGCCTCCGCCCGATCCGATCATGGGGTTCCGGCCGCTGCCCAACTCGAAGGCGATCGCGACGGCAACCTGGAACGGACAATTGATCTACCAGCGCACCTACCATTTCGACGCGGAGGCGGCGCGGGTGACGCCGGCGGCGCCGGCCGATGCCGACACCTACCTGTTCCTGGGCGACTCCTTCACCTTCGGCCAGGGTCTGGTGGACGACGAGGCGCTGGCGGCGCAGTTCGCCAAGGCCAGCAGCTACAAGGTGCGTGGGGTCAATCTCGGCGTGCCGGGCTACGGCCCCAACCACCTGCTTCGCCTGTTCGACAGCGGCCTGCTCGACCGCTACGCCAAGAGTTCCGTCAAGGCGGTGGTGACCTGGATCATCCCGGCCCAGCTCGCCCGTGTCACCGGCGACGGCTCGTGGCTCGGCTCCTCGCCGCGCTACGTGCTGGAAAACGGCGTGCCGCGCCACACCGGCTCGTTCACCGAGCATCGCCTGCTCAACCCGATTGCCGGGGCGCGGCACCTGCTGGGAGAGCAGTTCGCCTTCGTCGACGCGATCGGCCGCAAGCAGCGCCAGGACGAGCAGATGGAGTTGTTCGTGGCGATCATGGCCCGCCTGCAGCACTATGCGCGCGAGAAGTTCAACGCGCCGCTGATCGTGGTCTATTCCTGGCCGGACGAGCACGCCAACGCCGGCTCGTGGGCCGGCTCGGGGATGAGCCAACCCGAGCTGGTCTCGGTGCTGAGCCGGCTGCGCCGCCACGGCATGCCGCTGCTCGCCGTCGACCGCCTGACCTGGATGTACGACGTGTCGAAGCTCCTCATTCCGCACGACGGTCATCCCAACGCCTTCAGCAACGAGCTGATCGCCGGCGAGCTGAAGAAGCGGCTGATCGGGGGGTGATGCCGGGAGCGCGCCACTCCGATGGCGCTCATTGATGCGTGACCGGCAATGAGAGCGCCATCGGAGTGGCGCGCTCCCAGCGATGAGTCCCTCTCGGCAGCCTTGCGCGGCGGCGGCAATCCCGGCAGCTTGAGCGCAACGAGTCCCGCGAAAAGCGGGCAGGGGTCGAGAGGGTTTGGGAGGGATCGAGCGGGTGAGTCACGTCGCCCCCATGCGCGTGCTGAATCGGCCCAGGCCGGCGGTGTCGGTCGAACGGCGGGAGGATGGCACGCTCGTGCTGACCTCCGGGCGCGACCTGCCGGCCGACCTGCCGCTGGTCATCGACCTGCTGCAACGCGCCGCCCTGCGCCGGCCCGACGTCACCTTCCTCGCCGAGCGGCGCGGGCCCGACCGGGCGTGGCAGCGGCTGACCTATGCCGAGGCGTGGGCGAGGAGCGGCGCCGTCGCATCGTGGCTGATCGCCCAGGGGTTCGGGCCGGGCAGCGCGCCGATCGCCATCCTGTCGGACAACAGCCTGGAGAACGCCTTGCTGGTGCTGGGCGCCCAGCGTGCCGGCGCGGTGGTGGCGCCGCTGTCGCCCAACCTGTCGCGCTCGGCCGACCCGGCGCGGCTCGAGCAGGCGCTGGCGCTGGTCGAGCCGGCGCTGGTGTTCGCGCAGGAGTCCAGGGCCTATGGCGCCGCCCTGGCGCGGGTGGCGGCGCGCGGCGCGCGCGTGGTCACGGTCGACGGCCGCTATGATGACGGACGGGGGCTCGCCTTCGCCGCTCTCGCCTCTGCCTCGATCGACGCCGCGGTGGGCGAGCGGCGCCTGCATCTGGGACCCGGAACGCCGGCCAAGATACTGTTCACGTCGGGATCGAGTGGCCAGCCCAAGGGCGTGCTCAACACCCACGGCAACCTCGCTGCGGCTGCCGAGATGAACCGCGCGCTGGGCGAGCCGCTCGACGAGAGCCGCGTCGGCGTCACGCTCGACTGGTTGCCATGGCACCACACCTGGGGCGGCAACTCGAACTTCAACGGCGTCATCCGTTCGGCGGGCTCACTCTATATAGATGGCGGCCGGCCGGTGCCGGGCCGCTTCGACGAGACGCTGGAGAATTTGCGCGAGCTGTCGCCGTCGAGCTTCGCCACCGTGCCGGCCGCCTATCCCCTGCTGCTCGAGGCGCTCGAGCGCGATTCCGACCTGCGCCAGAGATTCTTCAGGAACCTGCGCGGGCTGGGCTACGGCGGAGCGCTGCTGCCGCAGGAGAGCTTCGACCGGCTGCAGGCGCTGGCGGTCGGCCAGCTCGGCGAGCGCCTGCCGTTCGGCTGCGGCTGGGGCATGACCGAGACCACCTCGGTCGGCCTGATGGTGTACTGGAACGTCGACCGCTCCGGCCTGCTCGGCCTGCCGCCGCCCGGCGCCGCGGCCAAGCTGGTGCCGGCGCGAGACGGTGGCGAGGGGCGCTACAAGCTGCGCGTGAAGGGCCCGCACGTCATGGCGGGATACTGGCGCGATGCCGAGGCGACGCGCCTGGCGTTCGACGACGAAGGCTTCTTCCGCACCGGCGATGCGGCGCGATGGGTCGATGCCGACAATCCGGTCGCCGGCATCGCCTTTGCCGGCCGCCTGTCGGAGGAGTTCAAGCTCGCGTCGGGCACCTGGGTACGCGCCTCGACCCTGCGTACGCAGCTGATCGATGCGCTGAGGCCCTACGTGCGCGACCTCGTGATCGCCGCCCCCGACCGGCCGTTTCTCGGCGCCCTGGTGTGGGTCGATGCGACGGCTTGCGAGGAGGCGGGCGGCCCTGCGGTTTGGCGGCCGGCGCTGCAGCGCCTGCTCGCCGCCTTCAACCGCCGGCCGGAGGGGCAGGGCGGCGGCTCCAGTGTCCAGGTGCAGCGCCTGCTGGTGCTCGACGAGTCGCCCTCGGCCGAGGCCGGCGAGGTCACCGACAAGCGCTCGCTGAACGGCCGCCGCGTGCTCGAGCGCCGCGCCGCCGACGCGGCGCGTCTCTACGACGAGCCGGCCGACCCGGCAGTCATCGTGAGCGGAGGAGGCGCCTGATGCCGATCATGTGTCGACTCTTCCGGACCGCCCGCTGGGGGCGCGCCACTCCAGTGGCGCCTCAGGTCGGTCGACCCGCCGCTGCGCACGATGGCCGACGGCCGCGCCGTGGCGTGTCACCTGCATGATTGAGGCCGGCGCGTTGACAATGTCGCACCCGATGGCGACGGTGCCGGCCCATGACGGACATCATACTCCACCACTATGCCGTGTCGCCGTTCGCCGAGAAGGCGCGCATCGCCCTCGGGCTCAAGCGCGCGGCGTGGCAATCGGTCGACATCCCCAGCATCATGCCCAAGCCCGACCTGATGCCGTTGACCGGCGGCTACCGCAAGACGCCGGTGATGCAGATCGGCGCCGACATCTATTGCGACACCCAGCTGATCCTGATGGAGCTCGAGCGACGGCTGCCGACGCCAAGCTTCCTGCCCAAGGGGCGCGCGGGCGAGGCGCGGGCGCTGGCGCTGTGGATCGACCGCTCGATCTTCGGCCCGGCGGTCGGCGTGGTGATGAGCCAGGTGCCGGTCGACGAGCGCTTCGGCCCGGCTTTCAAGAAGGACCGTAGCGAGTTCTCCGGCCGCACCTTCGATCCCGAGCGGCTGCGCGCGGCACTGCCCATCGTGCGCGATCAGACCTATGCGCTGATGTCGCTCGCCGAGACCATGCTCTCCGACGGCCGCCCGTTCCTGCTCGGCGACACGCCCTCGCTCGCCGACTGTGCGCTCTACAATCCCGTATGGTTCATCCAGCAGCAGCTCGGCCCGACGGCGAGCCCGCTCGACCGCCTGCCGCGCATCGTCGCCTGGGCGGCGCGCATGACGGAAGCGGGCACGGGCGGCACGCGCCGTGAGCTTGCGGCCTCGGACGCGCTCGCCATCGCCAAGGCGGCCAAGCCTGAACCGACCAGCGTCGCCGCCGACGATCCGAGCGGGCTCGAGGCCGGCCAGACCCTGAGCGTGACGCCCGACGACACCGGCCGGGTGCCGGTGACCGGCACCCTGGTCGGTCTGACGGCGGACCGCATCTCGCTCGCCCGCCACGACGAGCGCGTGGGCGACGTCGTCGTCCACTTCCCGCGCGCCGGCTTCTTCGCGACGGCGAGCTAGGCGCCGTCTCCTCTCATCTCAGGGCCCCAGTCGAGGCGCGGGACGCCACCATCGGCCGCGTCGCCCCGCGGGACAGCGAGGCGGCGGACCCGCTCGAGCAGCAGCTTGGCGACCGGATCGTCGGGCGCCAGCGCGAGCGCTGCCTCGAACCAGGTTGCCGCGGCGGCGAGATCGAGCGCCTCGTAGGCCTGCAGGCCGCGCTCGAACTCGGGCAGGCTTCTCAGCTTGGCATCGCGTCCCGCGGACGTGTCCGCATCGAGCACCTCGTACAGGACAACGGGCTGCGTCTTGCCCTGCACGAGCACGCGGTCCATCCGGCGCAGTGCCACCTTCGTCTCGGCAACCAGCGCGTCGCGGGTGTCCTCGGTGACGATCAGCGGCAGGCCGTAGCTCTTGGTCAGGCTTTCCACGCGGGAGGCGAGGTTGACCGCGTCGGAGATGACGGTCGTGTCCATCCGCTGGCGCGCGCCGACCGTGCCCAGCATGAGCCGGCCGGTATGGATGCCGATGCCGATCTGGATCGACGGCTCGCCCTGGCGCGCGCGCTCGATATTCAGCGCCTCCAGGCGCCCGAACATCTCGAGCGCCGCCTGGATTGCGTCGTCCGGCCTCTCGGGGAACAGCGCCATGACCGCATCGCCGACATACTTGTCGATCACGCCCCGATGCCGGGTGATTGCCGGCTCCATGGCGGAGAGATAGCGATTGACGAAGCGGAACGTCTCGTCCGGCGTCATCCTCTCGGCGAGCCGGGTGAAGCCGCGGATGTCGGCGAACAGGACGGTCATCACCCGCTCGACCTGGTCGCCGAGCACGACGTCGATGATGCGTTCCTTGCCGAGCTGCTCGAGAAACTGGCGCGGCACGAAGCGGCCGTAGCTGTCGGCGATCTTCGCTAGGTCGAGATGGACCTTGACGCGCGCCAGCAGCTCGTCGCTGGCGAACGGTTTCGTCAGGTAGTCGTTGGCGCCGGCGCCGAAGCCGCTCACCAGGTCGGAGATGCGGTTCTTGGCCGTCAGCAGGATAACCGGCAGGTCGGCCGGCGAATGCGACTTGCGGATGTGCGCGCAGACGTCGAGGCCCGACATCCGGGGCATCATCACGTCGAGCAGCACGAGATCGCAGGGCTTGCCGGAGGCAAGGTGGGCGAGCGCCTCCGGGCCGTCCGTAGCCGTCGTCACCTCCGTAATGCGCCAGCGACAGGAAGTTCGTCAGGGTCTGCACGTTCACCGGCTCGTCGTCGACGACGAGGATGTGGCCGCCGTCGCCGGCGGCCGATGCGGTCGGCGCAGGCGCGCCGGCCAGCTGCAGGTCGGCCAGCACCCGGCTTACTGTCGCGTCGCCCGGCTCGGGTGCGGTCAGCATGGCGCGCGAGGCGGCGCTGAGCGGCAGGCGAAAGGTGAAGCGCGAGCCGTGGCCGAGCTCCGACTCGAGGTCGATCGTGCCGCCGTGCAACTCGACCAGCTGGCGGGTGATGGCGAGGCCGAGGCCGGTGCCGCCGTGCTCGCGAATGGTCGAGCCGTCGCCTTGCGAGAAGGAATCGAAGATGCTGCCGAAGCGCTCGCGCGCGATGCCTGGCCCGGTGTCGGCGACCGTGACCTCGAGCCAGCGCTCCCGTGATCGGGCCGAGACCTCGACGGCACCGGCCGGCGTGAACTTGATGGCGTTGCCCACCAGATTGAACAGGATCTGCTGCACCCGATCCTCGTCGGCGTCGACCAGGGCGACCTGCGGGTCGATACGATTGAACAGATGCAGCTGGCGCCGGCCGACCAGCGTGCGGGACACGGTCAGGACGAGCTCGGCGAGGGCGTGCAGGTCGGTCGGGAGGCGGCGCAGCTCGATGCGGTCGTGGCGAAGCTTGGAGAAATCCAGCAGGTCATTGACCAGATTGCCGAGCCGGCGGCCGCTGGCCACGATCATCGCGAGGTTGCTGCGCTGCACCTCGCTCAGGGTACCGGTCGCGCCGTCCATCATCGACTGGCCGATTCCGATGATGCCGTTCAGCGGCGTGCGCAGCTCGTGCGAAGTGTTGGCGAGGAACTCGTCCTTCAGGGCATTGGCCCGCAGCATCGCCTGCTCGGCCTGCTTGCGCACGGTGACGTCGCGGATGATGCCGGTGAAGAGCCGCCGACCCCCGGCCCCGACCTCGCTGAGGGCGAGCTCGATGGGAAACAGGCTGCCGTCGGCCCGCATCGCCTCGAGCTCGCGCCCGATGCCGATGACGCGGGCCTCGCCGGTGGCGAGGTAGCGGGCGAGGTACTGGTCATGGAGCTCGCGATGCGGCGAGGGCATCAGCATGGAAACGTTGCGACCGACCAGGTCGGCCGGTCGATAGCCGAACAGGCGCTCGACGGCCTGGTTCGCGCTCTCGACGATGCCGCGCTCGTCGATCGTGATGATCGCGTCGACCGCGGTATCGAGGATCGCCTGGAGGCGGGAATTGGCGTTCTTTGGATCCTGCACGGTGGACTCTCCGCCGATGTCGGGACCAGGCCCGGGGCCGTCTCTTGCCTACGCGGCGGTTCGCAGCCGGCAGAAGCAGGAGGCCTCGATCGGCACGTCGGCCCACGCCGTGGCAATGGCGAGACGCTGGCCGATGATCTGTGCCTCCGCATGCCTGCCGAGCCGCACCAGGCATTCGTGCAGGCCATGCAGGCTCCAGACGTTCTCGGGATGCTGGCAGGCGCGGGGCAGGGTGCCGCCCAGCCCGAGGTCGGCACGGTAGATCTCCTCGGCGCGCTCGACATGGCCCTGCTCGAGCAGCAGCGCGCCCAGCGCATGGCGCGTCGGCTGCATCCAGCCCCACGGCTCGTCGTAGGGCAGGGTGTCGTCGAGCTCGACCGACCTCGCGAGATGGGCGAACGCCTGGTCGAACTGGCCTTTGCGGTAGGCGATCTCGCCCCGGAGCATCTCGGCCGCGATCGCCAGGATGTCGCGGCAGGTGTTGTTGAACAGGTAGCGCGACGGCGGCACGCGGGCATAGGCGGCATCGAAGGCGCGCGCCTCGTGCTCGGCCGCCGCCACGTCGCCGCTCGCCGCGTGGGCGACGGCGCGGGCGTAGTGGGTCATCGCGGTGGTGACCGAGTAGAGGTCGCGGTCGCTCGGCAGCGGCAGGGCGATGATGTCGGCCCAGCGGCCGAAACGAATCAGCACGTGCAGCTTCATCGGCACGAAGCCCTCGAGCCAGTCGGCCATCGGTGGCGACTCGATGCGCAGCAGGTCCTCGGGCAGGCTGGCGATCAGGTCGTCGGCCGCCTCGAGCGCCGGCTGCAGCTGGCCGAGGAACATCGCACCGTAGATCCGGAAGTGGAAATCGTGGCAGCGATAGAGGGTGTAGAAATTGTCGCCGCCGGCGCGCGCGGCGTACTTGCGATCGGCGACGATGGCGCGGCCGTTGCCGTCGATCACGCTCTTGTACAGCCCGCACAGGACGTCGATGTGCGTCGCCATGTGCACCAGGTGGCCGGCGTCGGGGACGAGGCCGCGCAAGGCGTCGGCGGCGCGCAGCGCGTTCTGCGGCTCGGGCGACATCTCCATCAGGTGGACGTAGAGGTGCAGCAGGCCGGGATGCGCCATGCCGCCCGGCTGCGCGATCGCCCGCTCGAGCACCGCCTTGGCCTCGAGCGTATCGGCGCCCTCGGCCGGCCGGCCCGTCCTGATGTCCCACAGCTGCCAGGGCGTGCGGTTCATCAGCGCCTCGGCGAACAGCGTCGCCACGTCGGGATCGTCGCGATGGGCGCGATAGACCTCGCGCATCAGCCCGGCGTAGCGGTCGTTCCAGTCTGCGCTGACGGCGGCGGGGTCGTCGGAGGCGTAGCGCTCCGCCAGCGGCGCGATCAGAGTTCGCTCGACCGGGCTCGCCGTGCCCGCGAGCGCCAGCGCCTGGCGCGTCGCCGCGCGGGCGCGCTGCAGCGACTGCTCGAGATCGACCGGATCGAACGCCTTCCACTGTTTGTTGTAGTTGGGGCCCGCGGCGTAGGCGATGCCCCAGTGGGCCATCGCGCAGGACGGGTCGGCTTCGGCCGCCCGGGCGAAGCAGCGCACCGCCTCCTCGTGGTTGAAGCCGTAGCACCAGACCAGCCCGCGATCGAACCACGCCTGGGCCTCCGCCGAGCGGGTCGTGACGGGCCGGCCGTAGCCGCCGAGGTCGTAGTCGTAGTCGGCCATTGGAAAATTCTCCCTGCGGGCCCGGTGGACCAACCAGGACGGACGGTATCGTCGGCGATCAACTCAGTAAACGACGCGACGGCCTTCACCGCGCGGCAAGCTCCCGTGTGCCTGCAGAATACAACCTTAAGACGATTTACTTATGAAAAGGACGTTCATAAATTGTTCTCCCATTCGCCGGAGAACGCCATGCAGGCCAGGGTCAGGACCGTCTCGTTCCAGGGCATAGACGTCCTGCCGATCGACGTCCAGGTGCTGGTGGCACCGGGCAACGTCGGCTTCGCGCTGGTCGGCCTCGCCGACAAGGCGGTCGGCGAAAGCCGGGAGCGGGTGCGGGCGGCGTTCCGCGCGCTCGGGCTGGCGCTGCCGCCGCAGCGCATCACCGTCAACCTCTCGCCCGCCGATCTCGCCAAGGAAGGCAGCCACTACGACCTGCCGATCGCCGTCGGCCTGCTCGCCGCGCTGGGCGTGATCGCGCGCGAGAGCATCGAGAATTACGTCGTGCTGGGCGAGCTAGCTCTCGACGGCTCGCTGATGCGCGTGCCCGGTGTCCTGCCCGCGGCGATCGCCGCCCGGGCGGCGGGGCGCGGCGTGATCTGCCCGGCGGTTTGCGGGGGCGAGGCCGCTTGGGGCGGCTTCGAGACCGCGAACGAGGCCGGCGCCGCCCCCCACGGCGCCGGTCTCGAGCCGCCGCGGATCGTCGCCGCGCCGTCGCTGCTCGCTCTGATCAACCATCTGCGCGGCAAGCAGGCCCTGCCGCCGCCGCAGGCGCTTATGGAGGAGGATCGCGCGCACTATCCCGACCTCGCCGAGATCAAGGGCCAGGAGACGGCCAAGCGTGTGCTCGAAGTCGCGGCCGCTGGCGGCCATAACCTGCTGATGATCGGCCCGCCCGGCTCGGGCAAGTCGATGCTGGCCGCGCGCCTGCCCGGCATCCTGCCGCCGCTCGAGCCGGAGGAGGCGCTCGAAGCCTCGATGGTGCGCTCGCTGGCCGGCGATCTCGGCGAGGGCCGGCTGAGCCGCCGTCGCACCTTCCGCGATCCGCACCATTCGGCGACCCTGCAGGCCCTGGTCGGCGGCGGGCTGCGGCCCAAGCCCGGCGAGGTATCGCTGGCCCACCACGGCGTGCTCTTTCTCGACGAGCTGCCTGAGTTCAACCGCGGCGCCCTGGAAGCGCTGCGCCAGCCGATCGAGACCGGCCGGGTGACGGTCGCGCGCGCAAACGCCCACGTCACCTATCCCGCGCGTTTCCAGCTGATCGCCGCGATGAACCCGTGCCGTTGCGGCCATCTCATGGAAGCGTCACGCGCCTGCGGCCGTGCCCCGCGCTGCGGCCTCGACTACCAAGGCAAGCTTTCCGGCCCGCTGCTCGACCGCATCGACCTCACCGTCGACGTGCCGCCGGTCAGCGCGTCCGATCTCGCCCTGCCGCCGCCCGGCGAATCCTCGGCCGAGGTTGCCCGGCGTGTCGCCGCTGCCCGCACCGTGCAGCGCGATCGACTCGCCGCGCTCGACCGCAAGGGCAAGCTCGTCACGGTCGAGCCCGATCAGACTGCCGGGCTGCTGTCGGAGCGGGCGCGCCACTGGTCCAAGCCGCGCTGCAACGGCGACACCGACGGCGCACTGCTGGCAGCCATCGCCGAGCCCGACGCCGACGGCCGTGCCCTGCTGGCCCGCGCCGCCGACCGCCTCGGCCTGTCGGCCCGCGCCTGGCACCGCACGCTCCGGGTCGCCCGCACCCTGGCCGATCTCGACGGCTCCGACGCGGTGCGCCGCCTGCACATCGCCGAGGCGCTCAGCTACCGGCGCAGCGAGCCGCGCCAGGCGGTGGCGGCGTAAGCAAATTGGTCCTAGACTTCAGGGAGCACCCTCGATGTCGACGATGACCTTCGACAAGCTCGCTTACGTGGACCGACTCCGGGCGGCAGGCTTCGACGAGCCTCAAGCCCGCGCGATGGCCGATGGCCTCGACCAGGCGCTGCGCGAGGAAGTGGCGACCAAGAGCGACATCGCTGCACTTCGGGTCGAGTTCAAAAGTGAGCTGGGCACGCTCAGAGGTGAGTTGGGCACGGTGAAAGGCGAACTGGGCACGCTGAGAGGCGAGCTGGGCGCGCTCAAGAACGAGTTCAGGAGCGAGATGGGTGCTCTCAAGAGCGAGCTCAGAGTCGAGATGGGCGCTCTCAAGAGCGAGCTCAGAGGCGAGATGGGCGCTCTCAAGGGTGAGCTGCTGGCCGCGATGAAGGCCGACAAGGTCGACCTGTTGAAATGGGTCGTCATGCTGATCGTCGGCCAGACCGCCATCTTCACGGCCTTGAAGCTGCTGGGCCGCTAGGGTCGGCGCAGCGGCTCCTGTCCGTATCGACAGCCGCGGGTTGGCGGGCCGATCCAGCTCCGCAGGCCGCCCTTGGCGCGCTGGGCGGCGAGCCTGGAGAGCACCAGGAGCCTTGGTAGTCAGACGGTATCGTAGACGTTCCGCCAGCGCTCGATCGCGCCAATGTGGCCGTCCACCGTGGAGAGATTGGCGCCCATTGTCGAAACCGAGATGTGACTTCCCCCGGAGTCCCGCCAGGCTGCGATGTCGCCGGGCCATCGGTTGTCGCCGCGGCCGTACTGCTGGATCGATTCGAAGCCGAACGCATCGGCATCCCTGCCGAGTTCCCGCAGCCTCGCCTCGATCCTCGCCTTGATCTCGACCGCCTCGGTTTGATTGCGGCCGGAAAACAGGAAACCGTCGCCGATCCTGGCCGCCCGCTCGAATGCGGCTTCACTGGAGCCGCCCAGCCAGATCGGGATCTGCCGCTTTGGTCGCGGCAGGATCCCGGCTCTGTCGATCCGATGGTCGCTGTCCGCGTGGTCGACCACGGGCTGCTCCCACAGCTTGCGGATCAAGGCGATCTGCTGCTCCTGCCGCTTGCCGCGCCGGCGAAAGTGTCCGGACATCTCGAGACCGTCGTACTCCACCCAGTTCCAGCCGATGCCGACACCGAGGCGAAGCCGGCCATCGGAGAACAGGTCGACATCCGCAGCCTGCTTGGCGAACAGCGCGGTCTGGCGCTGCGGCAGGATGATCACGCCGGTAACCAGTTCGAGGCGCTGGGTCACCCCTGCGAGGTAGGCATAGGTGACCAGCGGCTCGTGGAAAGGATCGGTCTCTCTGTACGGCCCGGTCAGCTTCGGCTCCCTGCCGCTATGAACGGCGCCGAGGACATGGTCGTAGATGACGATATGGTCGTAGCCTAGGCCTTCTGCAGCCTGGGCAAACGCCTTGACGGCTCCAGGATCGCCGCCGAGCTCGATCTGCGGATAGATCACGCCAGCTTTCATCGTACGCTTCCTCTTCGAGGGGCATGAGGTCGTGTTCCGGATCCAGGCCCGCCACGCCGCGCCACGCGACGGCAGGGGCCGACTCGCGGCTCGCGCCATACGGGCAGCCCGGCCGACCATGCTCGCGGCGTTTGTCGTCCATCTGGATTTCCGATTATTGTGGGGGCCTGTCAAGGCGACCACAGATCGAGCGCGTATCGGGTCGTGTGAAGGGTTCTGCTCGCGGATCCTTCGAGGGAACGACGTCCCGGCGACCCGTCTCGCTGTCGGGGGCATCCATGGACAAGCCATCCTGGTTTCTGATCAAGGCACGGCAGGCATGGTGGGCGGTTACCGATATCCTGATCCTCGTCTGGTTCTGCCGCGCACCCGTCGCCGCGATCGCGGCCGGAGGGCTCCTGATCGCCCTCACGGATCAGGCGCGCGACATCGTCATCGCGACGACATCGCACAAGGAAGCGGGGTGGCCCATCCCGCTCTTCGTGACGCTTTGGGCGATCATGGGCTGGTACTGGGCCCGGACTACCCTCGAGTTTGCGCGCGGCGCCTCTCTCGAGCGCCGCCCGCCCAAGGACGGCAGGGTCTTCCTGGGACGGTGGGCATGGCGCTGGCGGCGGTTCGTTCGCGACCACCTGCCGCGCGCCATCGGTGCCCTGGCGTTCTGCTCCGTCGCTGCCGCCTTCTGGCGCGCGCACAATGTCTACGCGCTCTATGGCGACGACGAGACGGCGCGCCGCTACCTGGTACCGGCTATTTCCTACGCCGTGCTGGCCGTTGTCTTCTATGGAATTGTCTGGTGGCGCAAGGAGATCGCGCTATTCCTCCTCAGAGGGACCGGACTGCGGCGCCTCGCCCCGGTTCTTGTCCCGCATCGCCGACCGCTCCGATCCTTCTGGGAGATCGATCGGTTTGCGCGATGGGTGCTGATCGTTTCCGTCGCGGCATCTCCCGTGTTCTTCTTCCTGTTCGCGGTCTGGCCGGTCGGCACGGCGACACGGATCGGCAGCGCCGTCTCGGTGGTTCTTCTCGGGCTCTCCCTGGCCGTCGCCCTGCCCAGCCTGCTGGTGATCATCGCCATGCGCACCCGCCTGCCGGTGCTCGGGGTGGCGCTTCTCGCCTTTTTCGTCATGCCTTGGCTGGCTGGCGATCATCACGATTCCCGGAGCTGTCGTACGGCGGCGACTCCTGCGTGCGTCGCCGGCGACTACATCGAGCGCAGGTTCCTGAAGGAGGTCTTCCTCGACTGGCACCAAAGGAACCTTGCCTTGTCGGTGCCGCTCGAAGGTCGCGACGGCGAGGCGGTCCATGCACCTCCCCTGATCGTAGTCGCGACCGCCGGTGGCGCGAGCCGCGCCGCCTACTTCACCGCCCAGGTTCTCGGTGAGATCGCCAAGCGGGAAGAGGATTTCTCCGACCGGTTGTTCCTGGTCAGCGGCGTATCGGGAGGATCGCTCGGCGCGGCCGTCTTCCTGTCGCTGGTGGAGGCGGACCGGCGGGCGACCGGCGGCAAGGGATCGCCGCGACTTGCGACGGCACCGGGGGACGGCGAGAGGTTCATCGACAACGATTTCCTGGCGCCCGCATTCGGCGTCGGGTTCTATGTCGACGCTCCGTTCAGCCCGTTCACCTTCGTGCGCAAGCTGTGGGCGCCGATCGACCGCGCGGCGGCGCTTGAGATGGCCTGGGAAGCGGCCTGGCTCGACAGCGGGATTGCCCAACCCGGGCCGAGGTTCTCGTGGTCGGACGGCCTGGTCAGGACCTTCGCCAAGGATTCGGACAGGCCCTGGCCCATCCTCGCCCTGAACGGCACCTCGGTGGAGAAGGGCAAGCGGATCATCGCTTCCAATGTCCTGTTCACGCTGGCGAAGGACGAGAACGGCGTCCGTCGCCTGTCGGGCTTCGGCGACATCTCGGGCGGCATCAATCGATACGATGCCCTGGAGATCCTGCAATCGGACATACCCATCAGCACGGCGGTGACGATGAGCGCGCGGTTCCCGATCGTCTCGCCTTCCGGTGGCCTGAGAAATGCCAGAGGCGAGCTGGTCACGCGCGTGGTCGATGGCGGGCTGTTCGAGAATTTCGGCGCGGTGCTGGCCGACGAGGTGCTGCGCTACCTGGTCGAGCGGATCGACGAGGCGCGGGACAGCGAAAGGCTGGTGACGCCGATCGCGATCCTCATCAGCAGCGATCCCTCCCTCGATCGCATTCACCTGCGCTCCGGCCCCGGCGCGGCGGTTGCCAATCCCGATTGCCTGCCGGCCAGCGAGCTTCCCGTCGAGCATCCCGGCAATGGCTGGCCTGAATGCCCGGCTGCGGCGGCCGACCATGCGACGCTGTTGGCCGATCCCCTGCTTGCCCTCTACGACGGGCGTGTGGCGCGTGGCGAGCTCGCGGCGACGGCCTTGCGCGATCGAATTGTGGAAACGCGGATCACCGTGCGCGAGCGGCTCGATCGGGAGGTGCAGAGCAGCGACGCGGTGTCGGCCAGGCTCGGTTACGACAGGAACGTCGACTTCTTCCATTTCCGGCAGTGTCGCGTCGAGGGCGTCAAGGGCCCGACCATGAGCTGGCACGATTCGCCGACGGCCTGGAAGGCGATGCGCGCGATGCTGGGGCTCGATGGCACCACCGATCCGTGCGGCAATCGCGCCGAGTTCTTCCGTCTCTGCGAGCGGATCGAGCGGCTGAGCGGCAAGAGCCGGACGGAGCCGCTCGCGACCCAGGCCTGCGCCGACAAGGGATGGCCCACGCCGGTGAAGTGACGCGCCGAGCTGCGCCTCGGCCGCCTTGTCTCCTCGATCGCAAAGGCAAGGGGACCGTCAGGTGGCGGGACGGCAGCAGGAACGTGCTCGTTGCGGCGCACCGGCGCCGCAGCCGCCATCGCTCCGTCATGCTGGCCGCAGCAGACTCGGGATTCGATCGCCCTGGCGGCGGTCAGCGTCCCTACTTCCGATCGGCGCCCAGTGGCGGCCCACCCTCGAGATAGCGCGTCGCCATGTGCGCTCCCTGCCTGGGCAGGAAGGCGATGAACCGCGCCCCTCCGGGGCTCACCACCGTGAAGGCATGCGGCGTGCGCGCCGGAACCGAGATCGTCTGATCCTTGCCGACCAGGAGCCGTTCGTCGCCGATGCGCACGTCGAGCGTGCCCTCGATGACGACGATCACCTCGTCGACCTCCTCGTGGAAATGCAGCGGGGCTCCGGCACCCTGCTCCAGGACGGCCATGCTGGAGCTGACCGAGACGCCCTGCGCCTCGCCGGCCAGAATGTAGTTGCGATAGCCTGGACGCCAGGGAATTTCCCGCGCCTCGTCGTTCTTCACTACCGGCATGTCGATCTCCCAGGGCTGGTCGGGCGCGCCAACCTTCCCACCTGACGCCGACCGGCGCCAGCGTCACGCTCGCCCGCTGGCGCCATCGTCTCCGGCGGCATCCCGCACGATGACCGCCGGGCTCGGTTCGCAAATAACCTCCGGTCATGCCCGAGAGGTCCCATCCCGGGCGAATTTGCGTGCCGGGCGATGCCGTGGACATCGATCCAAGCCACCCTGGCGCCGGCCGCGCGTTTGGCACGGCGGCGCCCTTATCCGCAACATCCACAGGCGGGTCACATGGGAGTCACGGTCTTCCCGAACTAAGAACGTCATCTCGCCGTCGATTCAGCAGGATCACATGACCAGTCCGGGACACAGCCACGATCGCGACCCGCGCGGGCTCAAGCCCATTCCGCGGCTCATCTTCGCCTCCCGCTGGCTGCAGCTGCCGCTCTATCTCGGGCTGATCGTGGCGCAGGTCGTCTATGTCTACCTGTTCCTCAAGGAGCTGCTGCATCTGGTGTTGCACACCGCGACGGTCACCGAGCTGCAGGCCATGCTGATCGTGCTGGGGCTGATCGACGTGGTAATGATCTCCAATCTGCTGATCATGGTGATCGTCGGCGGCTACGAGACCTTCGTGTCGCGCATGGAGCTCAACCGTCATCCCGACCAGCCCGAGTGGCTGAGCCACGTCAATGCCAGCGTGCTCAAGATCAAGCTGGCGATGGCGATCATCGGCATTTCCTCGATCCACCTGCTGCGCACCTTCATCGAAGCCGGCAGCCTCGGTACGGAGAAATCGACCTACACCGAGGCCGGCATCATGTGGCAGGCGATCATCCATGCCCTGTTCATCCTGTCGGCCATCGGCATCGCCCTGGTCGATCGGATGAGCCAGCCATCGATACCGAGGGCCGCCGAGCACTGAAATCCGTCGGGACGTCGGCGAAATGGTGGTTCCTGCGGGGGCACTTGGCCCCGACAAGGCCGTTCTCCGTCCGCGATCCGGATGCGACTCCCGCCTCGCTCCAGTCAGGCGGCCGGGAACGGGGTGTCATAACCCCCGGGCCCTGTATCAGTCGCCGATCCCTGCCGTCGAACCGCGAACGGTTGGACGGCAGGGAACGTTGGCTTACGCTGCTCTGGCCAAACCGCGGATGGTGTCCACGCCACCCGTCGTGCTGACGCAGGCGGCGGCGGCCTCGGTGCCCTTCACGCGGAAGTGCTCATGGAAGAACTTCCGATGCTCCTCGTGCTCGTGGAAGTCGCGCGGCGTCAGCACGGCGGAGATGATCGGCACCTCCATTTGCAGCTGTACGGTCATCAGGCCATTGATGACCGCGTCGGCCACGAATTCGTGCCGGTAGATGCCGCCGTTGACCACGAAGCCGCAGGCCACGATCGCGGCATACCGCCCGGTTCTCGCCAGCAGCTTGGCGTGCAGGGGCAACTCGAAGGCGCCCGGCACCTCGAACAGGTCGATGCGTTCGGGCTCGACGCCGCGCCGCGCCATCTCGCGCAGAAAGGCTTCGCGGCCCTGGTCGACAATCTCGCGATGCCAGCACGATTGCACGAAGGCAAACCGCTGCCCGCTCGCGGGGGCTCGAGGGATTCGGGTGTCGTCGCTGATGTCGTTCGCTTTCTGATTCATGAGATCCTCACACAAGGTTCGAGGCTCGAATCAGGGTGCACGAGCACAGGACCCCGATGTCCCCACGACAAGCGTGGCGACATCGACGATCGAGCGTCGCGCTCTCTTCCATCCGGACTGTTACCGTCGGCCCCGGATTTTCACCGGATCTGCTGACCCCACTCCTTGGCGAGTGGGCGCTCGCGGGCTGATGCGAAGATCGCAATCACCGCCGGAGGGGACTTCCACCCCGCCCTGAGAACGCCTGCCTCAGGCCAATCCCGAGGCGGGACAACGTTCGATGAAGGTCATAGTCGTGGCAAGATGTCTGAATCGCATGCAATCGAATCGCGGAAGAAGCTACAACCGTGTGCCGCCTGGCGGGGACAGAAGCGATTGAGCGGGCTTGCCCGGCAAGGCATGACAGGCCGGCGATCGGGAAGGCGCCTCCCATGCGCAACCTCGACTATGCCTTGTGCCCGGAGCTTGCGCCGCTGGCCGGCGGGCGGCCGAGTCGGCGCCTCGATCGGACTCCTTGTGACTGCGGCAAGATGTTCGTCTATGCCCGACGCTCGACGTATCGTAGCCTTCACGTGGGGAGTGGCACGTTATCTGGAGTATCGGGATGGCAACCCAGACGTGGGTCTCAGGCGTCGTCGGAGACTGGTTTCTTCCCGCCAACTGGACGACCGACACCGTACCCATTCAGCTCGACACTGCCCTGATCGGCTCCGGAAATCCGATCATCGGTGACGGTTCGGCAATCCTCGGCCAGACGATCGTCCTCGGCGGGTCGACAACGGCCTCTTCGGTGACCCTGACGGCGATCGGTTCGAGCTTCGGTCCGAGCACCGGGTCACCGTCGGTTGCCACGCGGCTCTTCGTGGCCGGCGGCCATCCTGTAACCTCGCCTCTGCGCGCGACGTTCCTGGTCGAGGGCGACACCTCGTTCGAAGGTCAGATCATTGTCCAGGCGCCGGGTGGCAGCCTGACCATCGAGGCGGCAACCGATGGCACGAGCCCGGGCAACTTCACGCTCGACAACGCCGACTTCTCCACGACGATCCTGGTGGGCCAGGAAAGCTTTCTGTCCTTCAAGGGGCAGACCATCACCAACGACGGCCTGATCCAGATCGATGGCGGCATGGACATCGCTGCCGGTGTGACGGTAGCGGGCTCCGGGCTCATCGTGCTCGAAGCTGGCGGCCAGCTCTCCGTCGACGGCGCCGTGGGATCGGGTCAGCAGGTGATCTTCGCCGACGGCACCGGCTCGGTGACGCTGGCCGATGTCGCGACCTTCGACGGCGTGTTCGGGTTCACGAGCGCGGGCGGCAACACGATCGACCTGCAGGGCGTGGTCGCCCAATCGGACGGCTTCCTGACGATACCGACGCCGCCGAACGTTCTCTACCTGGCCCTCTATTCGGGGCCCAATCAGACCGGCTCGATCGTCGCCACGCTCGCCGTGGAGATGATCGACGAAGAGTCGCTGTTTCCCGAAGCCAACACGCTGACCCCCGAAGATTTCACGCTGACCAGCGACGGCAAGGGTGGAACGGTAGTCACCTACACGCCGCAGGCGCCGATCATCCTGGAACAGTCGCTGCCGGTCGCGGTGGTCGGCAGCCCGGGTCAAACGGTCTCGCTGGCGACGATCCTGATGCAGTCGTTCGGCACGACGACGCCGAACTTCACGAATATCACCCTGTTGCCAACCGAGGTGGCGCGCAACGCAGAGGGAGACGATGCCTTCTGGGCGACGCCGAACGTGACGTCGCAGTGGAAGGTCAACGGCCAGGTCATAACCCAGGACCACACGATCGCCGCGGGCGACACGGTCGAGCTGATCGTGGGCAACCAGATCATCTGGCCGGCGCGGTTCAAGGCCCAGACGACGCCGACCGTCTCGGCAACCAGCGGCGAATACGTCGTCTACGATGTCTGGTCGGTCGATCCGAGCATCCCTGCCGCGGTCGAGGCCGCAGGCTACACCGGCCTGCCGACGCCGGACGCCATCGTCGCGTCGGCCAATGCCTTCGCCAGCGTCTACGGCCTCGTCCCCAACACCAATCTTTGCAACTGGATCGCCGACAACGTGGCGGCGGGAGCCGGCGCCTCGATGCCTCCGGCGAACGCCTTTCTCGACCCGACGGACAATCAGCCGGGCGGCTTCTGGCGCATCGTCTATTCCGGCGCCCAGCCGTCTCCGGTGGTCGACTGGTCGTCCAAGGTGGCGGCCGGCACGATCGTCCGCATGGGCTGGTTTCATCCCGAGAATCCCCAGTCGAATGCGGTCACCGGGCACACCACGACCGTCCTCGGCCCGGGCGCCACCCCGGGCACGATCTCCGTTTACGACAACATCGATTTCGTCGACGACGTCGAGTACATCGGCATTCACGACGCCAGCTACTGGGTCGCCACCAATCCGGCCGACATCACGATCTACCAGCTCGATCCCGCGCAGCAATACCTGATCCAGGGCACCAGCATCGCCGAGCAGATCCAGGGCAGCGTGTTCAACGACCTGATCCTGTCCAACGGCGGCGCCGACTCGATCGTCGGCGGGCCGGGCAACAACGAGATCCAGGGCACCATGGCCGAGCTCGCCGGCATCGCGGTGAGCGACTTCGATGCCGGCGATCTTCTGGACTTCACCGATCTCGCGCTGGCGACGGCATCGGTCCGCTTCGACAATGGCGCGCTGCAGGTCTTCAGCGACCACGCGGAAGTGGCGTCGATCGCCATGCCGACGCCGCAGCAGGGCAGCTTCTTCTTCGTCGCCTCGGACGGTGACGTCGGCACGAACATCGGGCTGGTCGACCCGGCGACCCAGATCGAGCGGCTTTATGTCGGTTATCTCGGTCGCGCCGGCGATCCGTCGGGTGCCGGGTTCTGGCAGAACCAGCTGCTGGCCGGGCCCGATACCCAGGCGACGCTGAAAGCCATCGCGTCGAGCTTCGCCGTGCAACCCGAGACCGGCACGGCCTACCCCTTCCTGGCCGATCCGCAACAGGCCACGTCGGCCGAGATCACCGCCTTCATCACGGCGCAGTACCAGGAGCAGTTCGGTCGCGCGCCCGACGCGCCCGGCCTTGCCTATTGGCAGGGCTACCTGACGGCCAACCTCGCCTCGCCGCAAGCGGTGGGCCTGTTTCCGCTGTTGCTGACCTATGGGGCGATGAACTCCGAAGCGGGTCTCGACCTGACCACGGTCGCCAACAAGGCGACCGTCGGTGCCTACCTCGTCGCACAGTTCGCCGCGGCCGATATCGATTTCGGCAGCACGCCGTCGCCCGCAAACGCCTTTGCCCACACGATCCTCGATCAGGTCGACAGCACGCAGGACAGCGTCGCGGCGGCGGAAGCGGCAGTGCTGGCCTTCGTCCATGATCAGGCCGTGCTCGTCGGCATCCCGCACTGAGCACTCGCGCGTTCACCTGCCCGGGTTTTCCGGGCAGGTGAACGATCGTCGTCACGGATCGATCAGCACGCCCGGGTTCATCATGCCCTTGGGATCGAGCTCGCGCTTGGCGCCGCGCAGGGCGCGGGCGAACAGCTCGGGCCGCTGTTTGTCGTAGAACGGCCGGTGAAAGCGGCCGACGGCGTGATGGTGCGTGGTCGTGCCGCCATGCTCGACCGTCGCCGCCGTGCAGGTCGACAGAACCTCCATGAGCTGCTCGAGCTGGCGGCGCTTGTCGAGGATGCCGCTGAAGGTGAAGTAGAGGCACGGGCCATCGGGGTAGACGTGGGTGAAGCGGCAGGTCACCGTGCCGTCGCGCCCGGTCACGCGCCTGATCGTGTCGCGCGTGATCGCCGTTATCTTCTGGTGGAAGTCGCGGACGCGGTCCCAGGTCATCGAGGTCTCGAAGGTCGAGGACAGGATGCCGCGCGCCACCGCGTGCTCGCCATAATGCGGCGCGCGGATGAAGCGGTTGCGCCAGGCGCCGGCGGCGCCGGAGCGATGGGCGTTCTCGTCGTCGGCGCCGGCGTCGGCGACGCCGCCGTGGTCGGCGCAGATCTCCAGAGCCCGCTTCATCCAGGCGTCGAGCGGATGGTCGGCCGATTCGAAGGCCAGCACCAGCACCGCTTCCTCGCTGCTCCACGGGATGCCGGGCAGCGCCTCGCGCGCCTCGAGCAGGCGGCAATTGGCGGGATAGAGATTGGCCTGGGTGATGTCGCGCACGGCGTCGGCGCCGGCGAAGAAATCCTTGAAACGCACCGAGGCGGACGCGCGAAACGTCGGCTTCTTGCGCAGGCGTACCCAGGCTTCGGTGATGATGCCCAGGATGCCTTCGGAGCCGATGAACAGACGATCGGGGCTCGGGCCGGCGCCGGAGCCCGGCAGGCGGCGCGTCTCGAGCGTGCCGGCCGGCGTCACCACCCGCGTGCTCTCGACGAAATCGTCGATATGTGTGTAGAGCGTGGCGTAGTGGCCGCCCGACCGCGTGGCGATCCAGCCGCCCAGGGTCGAGCAGCGATAGGCCTGCATGTAATGGCGCATGGTGAACGGCGAGTCGCGCAGCTGGTCCTCGATCGCCGGGCCGTAGATGCCGCCCTGGATGCGCGCTGCGTGGCTCACCGGGTCGACCTCGAGCACCTTGTCCATGTGGCGGGTGGAGATGGTGACGACCTTGTCGGCGGCGGCTGGCGCCTCGATGCCCTTCACCACTGACGAGCCGCCGCCATAGGGTATCGCTGTCGCGCCGATCGAATCGCACCAGTCGAGCACGCGCACGACGTCCTGCTCGTTGTCCGGGAAGGCGACGGCGTCGGGCGGGTTGGGCACCGAGCGCATGAACATGCGCGTGGTGTCGAAGCCTGCCTTGCCATAGCTGTGCTCGAGGCGCGTCAGATGGTCGGTGCGCACGATGGGTTGCAGCGCCGGCGGCGGGGCGACGCGCGGGGCGCGCAGCGTGATCTCCTCGGGCCTGGGCGGCGGCGTCACATCGAAGCCGTCGAGGCCGTAGCGCTGGGCGATCTCGGCCTCCCAAGGCACGATCTCGTCGGCCGACAGATCCTCGTCGGCATAGCCCCAGGCGTAAAACTTCTTCTGCCGCCGCATGCTTCCTCCCCCTCGAGTTTTTCCTCCCCAGGTTCGCCGGGGAGGTGTCATGTCGTTGCTGGGAGCGCGCCACTCCAGTGGCGCTCTTCTCGTTGATCACATGCCCTATGAGCGCCACGTCGGCGGAGATTACTCCGCCTTAAGTGGCGCGCTCCCAGCGAAGAGCATGAATTTACGCCGCGAACGCGACCGGCCTCCCGCTGCCCTTGATCTGCGTGCGGTGCATGATGCGCCGCGCGTTGCCGTCGAACGGGTCGCGACGGTGCATGGTCGAGCGGTTGTCCCACAGCACCAGGTCGCCCAGGCGCCAGACATGCTCGTAGACGAATCGGCGATCGGTGGCATGGGCCCACAGCGCCTCGAGCACGGCATCCGACTCGGCGCGCGAGTAGCCCTCGACGAAGGAGTTGCGGCGGCGGCCGAGATAGAGCGTGGCCCGGCCGTTGGCCGGATGCTTCAGGATCGCGGGATGCCACGCGCCGGGGGCGGCCATCGGATCGTCGGTCGGCGTCACGCCTTTGCGCAGGTAGCCGCCGGCGTTGTAGGTGCCGTCGTGCTTGATGCGGCGCCCCTCGATCCGTGCGCGCAGGTCGGCCGGCAGCGCATCGCACGCCGCCTGCATGCCGCAGAACCAGGTGTTGCCGCCGCTCGGCGGGATCTCGAGCGAATAGAGCATCGAGGCGTCGGGCGGCCAATCGAGGTAGCTCATGTCGGTGTGCCACACAGCCTCGCCGGCGCCGAGCGCACCGATCGGATCGCCCTTGTCGTCGAGCACGTTGGAGACGACGTAGATGTCGGGATAGCCCGGCGGGCTGATGCGGCCGCGCTCCTGGTTGGGCGGCGGGTCGAGCTGGCCAAAGCGCCGGCTGAAGGCCAGCAGGTCGTCGTCGCCGAGTTGTTGGCCGCGCAACACGATCATCGAATGATCCGTCCAGGCGCGCAGGATCGCCGCGAACTCCGGCTCGCTCAAGCGCCGCAGGTCGACGCCGGAGACTTCCGCCCCGACTGCCGGCGATACCGGGCGCACCGTCACCGTCATGCCGCTTCCTCCCCAACCTCGGACTCCTCTTTCCCCTGGGTGGGTTAGAGGAACATGAGCCGTGGGATGATCGACCTGCGGCGGCGCACGATCAAGCGCCCAGCACGGCGCGGAGCCAGGCGGCAAGCTTGTCGGCGACCGCCGGCGCCAGCGGACCGGTGAAGCCCGGATCGCCGGGCCCGGCGACGGTCTTGAGATTGTGGCTGACGCCGGCTGCGACCAGCACCTCGCCTCCGGCGCTGCGTGCACCGAGCGCGTCGATCAGCGGCTGGACATCGTCCATCGCGACGACCTGCTGATCGGCCCCGCCATGCACGAGCAGGCAGCCGAGCGGGCTCGCTGCCAGTGCAGATGCCGGGTCGAACGCCATCGCGCCTTGCAGGAACGGGCCGATATAGGCGGGGAACAGCGGCTGAAGCTCCGCCGGCAAGCCGGGCGGCGGGCGACCGCTGGTCCGGATCGCGCCGAGGACGCGCTCGACCCCGTCGACGAGGCTCGGCGCCCCGCGCTGCAGCTGGCGGCGCAGGATCTCGCCGTAGGGACGGCCCGGCGTCGCCGCGAGCACGATGCCGTGCGGCTTGCTCTCGCCGATCGTCGGTGCGGCCGCCAGGACCAGCAGGCCGCCCTCGCTGTGACCCAGCAATCCAGTGGCGTAACGCTTGATCTCGTCGTGCCTCAAGAGCTCGGCGTGGGCGGCGCGCACATCGCCCACGAACCTGTCCCAGGCGCTGAACCTCTCCTGCTCGGCCAGCGCCGCCGGCATGGGCGTGGAGGCGCCAATGCCGCGCTTGTCGTAGCGCAGCGTACCAATGCCGGCCTCGGCCAGCCGCTCGGCGATCAGGCGCAGCGTGTCGAGGCGGGCCGGCACCAGCGGGTTGTTGCCGTTGCGGTCGGTCGGGCCGCTGCCGGCCACCAGCACGAGCCCCGGGACGCGCTGCAGCTCGCTCCACGCCGGCAGCAGGAGCGTGCCGGCGAGCCTCGTGCCGTCATCGGAGGCGAAGCGAACCGCGCGCTGCTGGGTGCCCCGGGCGTAGTAGCCCTTCCACGGGCTTTGCGCCTCGGCCGCCGCCGGCACCGCCAAGCCGGCGGCGAGCAGGGTGCGCCGGCCGATCATCGGCGATCGTCTCATTGCCGATCGCCTCATTGCCGATCGGAAGCGCGCGGCATGTTGCCCATGCGATGGCTCATCTGCCGGCCGCCGAAGATATGGACGTGGAAATGGAAGACGAGCTGCCCGCCGTTCGGTCCATGGTTGGCGACGATGCGATAGCCTTCCTGCTCGAGGCCGAGATCGTGCGCGATCCTGGCGACCGCCCGCCAGAAGCCGACGACCAGGTCGGCCGGCGCGGTGGCGCAGAAATCGGCCTGGGAGACGTACTCGCCCTTGGGAATCGCCAGCACGTGAACCGGCGCCAGCGGGTTGATGTCGTGGAAGGCCAGCGCGAAGTCGTCCTCGTAGACCTTCCGGCAGGGCAACTCACCACGCAGGATGCGCGCGAAGATGTTGTTGCGATCGTATGCGGGCATGACGGGGGCAGGCATGGCAGTCTCCAGCTCGGGCTGGGCAAGTTCCCGCAGCCTGCAAAGCCGTGCAATGCGGCTTTATCTCGACCGGGTACGGATATTTTACCGTATGCGGGAATCCCCCGCGGCATCGCCCGAGGAACGGCCCTTTGATCGAAAGCGGCCCTAGTTCGCGCGGCTGGCCTTCTCGGCGATGCCGGAGAGTCCCTCGCGCCGCGCCAGCTCGTCCCACACGGCGGCCGGCTTGACGCCTGTGGCCGCCCACAGGGTGAGCAGATGGTAGAGCACGTCGGCGCTCTCGCCGACCAGCTTGACCTTGTCGCCGCGCACGCCCTCGATCAGCGCCTCGACGGCTTCCTCGCCGAGCTTCTTGGCGATCTGCTGGCGGCCGCGGCTGAACAGGCGCGCGGTGTAGGACGTGTCGGGATCGGCGCCTTTGCGACTGTCGATCACCAGGTACAGGCGATCGAGCACGTGCATATCGACAGCAACGCTGCTGGACGACTTCGACGCCTTTTTCTTGGCTTTCTTCTTTTTCGCCATGGAGGGGTCTCTCGGCACCTCCAACAGGGAGGCAATATCCCTTTTACTTCAATTCCTCGCACCGTGCGAGATTTGTCGGATCGGAACGCCGGCGCGCGCCAGTCGTTCCTTCGCCTCGGCGATCGTGAACTCGCCGAAATGGAAGATCGAGGCGGCGAGAACTGCCGAGGCGCCGCCTTGGAGCACGCCGTCGACCAGATGGTCGAGCGTGCCGACGCCGCCGGAGGCGACCACCGGCACCGGCACCGCATCGGACACGGCACGCGTCAACGCGAGGTCGAAGCCTTGCCTGGTGCCGTCTCGATCCATCGACGTCAGCAGGATCTCGCCCGCACCCGACTCGGTCATGCGCCGCGCCCACGCGACCGCGTCGAGCCCGGTACCCTGGCGGCCGCCATGAGTGAAGACCTCCCATTTGCCTGGGCTGGTCTGGCGGGCGTCGATCGCCACCACGATGCACTGGTCGCCATATTTCTCCGCCGCTTCGCGCACGAACTCGGGCCGCGTCACGGCGGCCGAGTTGATCGACACCTTGTCGGCGCCGGCCAGCAGCAGGCGGCGAATGTGCTCGACCTGGCGCACGCCGCCGCCGACGGTCAGCGGCATGAAGCACTGCTCGGCGGTGCGGGCGACGACGTCGAAGATGGTGTCGCGATTCTCGTGGCTCGCCGTGATGTCGAGAAAGGTCAGCTCGTCTGCGCCGGCCGCGTCGTACAGCCGTGCCTGCTCGACCGGGTCGCCGGCATCGCGCAGGTCGACGAACTGGACGCCCTTGACGACACGGCCGTCCTTCACGTCGAGACAGGGAATGATGCGGACCTTGAGCATGATCGAAGCGGCGGCAGAGGCGGGGTTCTCGGGGCCGGGACCTTATGCGGCAGCGACCGGCTTGTCGACTTGCGGGGCCAGGGTGGATACTCCTCACTTCATATCTTCATGTTCCTCTTTCCCGCCCTTATGAGTGGCTTGGCGAAGCCGAACGCGCACATGAGGGCTGGGAGAGGAGCTCGAGGAGATCGGAGACCCCACGATGTCATCCACTTCCCGCATCCCCATCATCGACATCGCCGCGCTGCTGGCCGGCACGCCGGCGGACGAGGAGGCGGTGGCGCAGACGATCGGCCGAGCCTGCCGTGACATCGGCTTCTTTTACGTGACGGGCCACGGCATCCCGGCAGCGCTGCTGGCCGAGGTGTTCCGGCAGTCGGCCGCCTTCTTCGCCGCGCCGCGCCCGATTCAGGATCCCGTGCGCTACTCCGGTCCGGCGGGCAATCGCGGCCATATCCCCCTCGGCGCGGAGACGCTGGAGCCCGGCACGCCACCCGACCACAAGGAGTGCTACAACATCGGCCTCGATCTCGCTGCGGACGATCCCGAGCTGCTGGCGGGCAAGCCCTTCCGTCATCGCAATCCATGGCCCGACCTGCCCGGCTTCCGCGAGACCATGCTCGACTATTTCGGCCGGGTGCACCGGCTCGGCTGCGACATCCATCGTGCCTTCGCCATCGATCTCGGGCTCGACCGGCTGTTCTTCGAGGGCAAGCTCGACCGGCCGATGGCGATCCTGCGGCTGCTGCACTATCCAGCGGTCGAGGGCGTGCCGCCGGCGGGCAGGATGGGCGCGGGCGAGCATACCGACTACGGCAACCTCACGCTGCTCGCCGTCGACGAGGTGAAGGGTCTCGTGGTGCGCACGCGATCGGGCGAGTGGATCGAGGCACCGCGCGTGCCGGGTGCGCTGATCTGCAACATCGGCGACTGCCTGATGCGCTGGACCAACGACACCTACGTCTCGACACCGCATCGCGTGACGAGCCCGCACGCGTGCGACCGCTACTCGGTGGTGTTCTTCCTCGATCCCAATCCCGATGCCGTCGTGGCCTGCATCCCGAGCTGCGTACGCGACGGCGTGGCGCACTACCCGCCGATCGTCGCCGCCGACTACCTTCTGTCGCGCCTGGTACCGACTTACGAGAAGGCCGGCTGAGAGCGCGCCCAACGGGTCGGCCTACTCTCCCTTCAGGACGCGAATGGCGTCCGGCACGGTGACCCGGCCGTCGTAGAGCGCGCGGCCGACGATGGCGCCGACGATGCCGTACTCCTCGGCCGGCCGCAGCTCGCGCAGATCGTCGAGCGAGCTGACGCCGCCCGAGGCGATCACCGGCGTGGTGAGATGCTGGGCGAGCGTGATCGTGGCGTCGACATTGACGCCGCCCATGGCGCCGTCTCGATCGATGTCGGTATAGATGATCGCCGCCACGCCGGCGTCCTCGAAGCGCAGCGCCAGGTCGAGCGCGCGCACCGCGCTTTGCCTGGTCCAGCCGTCGACCGCGACGATGCCGTCGCGCGCATCGATGCCGACCGCGACCTGGCCCGGCCACTGCCGGCAGGCCGCCTTGACCAGGCCCGGCTCCTTGACCGCGATGGTGCCCAGGATGACGCGCTTCACGCCGGCCTCGAGCCATTGCGAGATGCTCTCGATGGTGCGGATGCCGCCGCCCAGCTGGGCCGGCACCTCGACCTGGGCGAGGATGCTCTCGACGGCCGCGCGATTGACCGGATGACCCTCGACCGCGCCGTTCAGGTCGACCAGGTGCAGCCATTCGCAACCGGCATTGGCGAACGCCTTGGCTTGGGCGGCCGGGCTGTCGTTGAACACGGTGGCGCGCGCCATGTCGCCGCGGAGCAGGCGCACGCACTTGCCGTCCTTGAGATCGATGGCGGGGAACAGAAGCATGGCGGCGGGGATGTAGCGCGGGTTCCGGGCGATGTCATCCGCACTCTCCGATATTCGTCCCGCCGGCCGCTGTTTGCGACCGTCGCGTCTTGACGCATGCTGTATCGTTGCCCCGGAGAGGCTCGTTGGCGGGCACTGTCGATGAAACCGTCGATCTCGCCGTCGGAGATCGGCCCGGCCGCCGGAATCGCCCCTGACGCCATGCCTCGGACCATACGGTCCGGCAGCGTTCGCTCGACGGCCGCTCGCCCGAGCAGCTACTCTCCAGGGCCATTCCGAGGACCGACATGACCCGCTACACGCCCGATCTCTTCGCCGCCGACCAGGCCGACCTGACGGCGATCCGCCGTGACATCCATCGTCATCCCGAGACCGCGTTCGAGGAGCAGCGCACCTCGCAGATCGTCGCCGAGAAGCTCGCGGCGTGGGGCATCGAGGTGCATCGCGGTCTGGCAAAGACCGGCGTCGTCGGCACCCTGAAGGGCAGGCGGCCGGGGCAGAAGACGATCGGGCTGCGCGCCGACATGGATGCGCTGCATCTGCAGGAGAAAAACGAGTTCGAGCACGCCTCGGTGCATGCCAACAAGATGCATGCCTGCGGCCATGACGGGCACACCACCATGCTGCTGGGCGCCGCCAAGCATCTCCAGCCGGCCGAGGAAGGCGAGGGCGGCGCGCGGGTGATGATCGAGGAAGGGCTGTTCGATATCTTCAACTGCGATGCCGTCTACGGCATGCACAACATGCCGGGCCTGCGCAAAGGCCACTTCGCCATCTGCGCCGGGCCGATGCTGGCGGCGTCCGACAGCTGGCAGGTGACCTTCAAGGGCACCGGCGGGCACGGCGCCATGCCGCACATGGGCACCGATCCGACGCAGCCCGCGGCGCAGTTCATCCTGGCCGTCCAGGGCATCGTCGGCCGCAACGTGCCGCCGACCCAGACCGCCGTGCTGAGCGTCGGCCACATCCACGCCGGCAGCTTCGGCTCGCCCAATGTCATCCCGTCGGAGGTGCTGGTGCGCGGGACGGCGCGCAGCTACACGCCCGAGGTGCGCGCCCTGCTCGAGCGCCGCCTCGGCGAGGTCGCCGCCGGCATCGCCCAGGCCTGCGGCTGCGAAGCCGAGTACAAGTACTTCAGGCGCTATCCGCCGCTGATCAACTCGGTCGAGCAGACCACCCTCGCCGTCGAGGCGGCGGCGCTGACGGTCGGCCGCGACAGGGTCGATCCCAACACGCCGCGCATCACCGGCGCCGAGGATTTCGCCTTCATGCTGGAGAAGAAGCCCGGCGCCTACATCATGATCGGAAACGGCGGCCCCGAGGAGGGCGGCTGCCACTATGTCCATTCGCCGCTCTATGACTTCAACGACGAGATCCTGACGACCGGCGCGGCCTACTGGGTCAACCTCGTGCAGCTCGAGCTGGGCGACGCCGCGTAATGCCGGAGAGGTCCGCTCGAGGCGACGCGGATCGACCCGTGCTCCGCGCGGCTGCCTGCGGCCTAATCATGGCTGCGGCGGCGGCTTGGGCGGAACCGGTCGGGGCGCAGGACGCCGCGTCGCAGAAGCAGAAGCTGGTCGGCAAGGTCCACGAGAAGAATCGCGCTGCCAGGAAGCGGCAGGAATTCTCGCTCTCCGAGGAATCGACCCTCCTGCACAGGCGCTATGCCAAGGCTCAGAAGGAGATCGAGGACGCGACCGGGATCACCTTCTCCATGGAAGCGTCGGTCATGAGCCAATGGGGCACGCCGAATGGCGGGTTCGGCGCCGTCCAGACGATGTTCACGCCGGCGGTCGATTGGGCCGCGTTCAGCCTGCCGGGCCTCGGCGCCGGCTCCTTCCAGTTCCACTTCCTGTCGGTCAACTATCTGTCGAGCACCGATGCCACGGCGCTCGGCAGCGCCATCAACCTCGTCAGCCCGATCAACAACCAGCCGACGGCCAACAACCAGTTCGTGCAGCAGACCTACACGCACAGCTTCCCGGGCAATTGGCTGTCTGTTTCGTTGGGGCAGTACCCGTTCTCGAACTTCGACGGAAATGCCTATGCAAACGACCAGCAGGTAACCTTCATCGGCTACTCGATGACGCAGAACGGCAGCCAGAACTATGCCCAGGCGGGCATCGGCGCCTATGCGCAGATCAACCCGATCCCGGAGATCACCCTGGCCTTGGGGTTCCAGGATGCCAACGACATCAGCGGCAGCTACATCCAGACGACCACGTTCGGGCAAGGCCAGTACGCCTGGTTCGGCTACGGCGCGTGGTCGCCGACGATCCCGGGCTGGGGCCAGGGCACCTATTCGCTGCTCTATTACAATCAGCCCAGCGTGACGATCCAGCCGATCGCCAGCGAAGGCCTGTCGTTCAATCTCGCGCAACCGATCGGCGAGAGGCTGGGCCTGTTCGTGCGTGCCAACACGGCGTGGCGCTCGAGCTTCGCCATCCAGTCGTCGGTCGCCGCCGGCGGCGTCGTCAACGATCCGCTGCGCCGCAGCGCCGAGGACCAGATCGGCCTCGCCTTCGCGTGGAATGCGACCAACATGTCGCTCTACGCCGGCACGAACGCACGGCCGAGCGAGATGATGCTGGAAGCCTACTGGTCGTGGTCGATCTACCGGACCCTGCTGGTCACGCCGGACATCCAGCTCTATCTGCAGCCCGCCCTGGCGCCCTCGTCCGATCTTTCGGCGGTCTTCACACTTCGAGTCACGCAGCTGTTCTAGGAGAAGCTCGATGCGGGGAGCGCGCTACTGGAGTGGCGCGCTCATAGACGCTATCGTTGGCCGGTTCAGCACAGTCCTCATCCTGAGGAGGTCGCGTAGCGACCGTCTCGAAGGATGGGCAACACGCCAGATCGCTGGAAACCGGCGTCGCGGCACCCAGCTTGTTGCCGACCAAAGGGCGAAGGCTACTTCGCCCGAATCGAGACGCGGCCCTTGGGGCCGCTCCTCAGGCTGAGGTCTTCAGTAAAGTCAGCGCCATCGGCGTGGCGCCAGCACATGAGGCGCTACAGATCAAAGGTCCAGTCGGTGCCGAGATTGTCGCCGCTCCAGACGTCGTGCAGGGGCGCGAGGACAGGGGAAGCGTGGCCGAGCGCTGCATCGAGCAGGCCGAGCGGCACGTCGGCGAGCGCCAGCGTATCGGACAGCGTCCCGAGCTCGACCAAGGGGTCCTCCAGAATCGGTAGCGCGACTTCCTGCGGAGGGATCTGGCCGGCAACGTGCGTCTCGCTCGGCATGCCGAAAACGCGGTCGAGCGGCGCGCCGTAGGCCACCGCGTCGACGCCAGCCTCGGTCCACAGCGATGGGCTCTCCCGGAAGATCGGCACGTCTCTGCGATCGAACTCGACGAGGTCGCGGCCGACGGGCAGGGGTTCATCCTTCATCTTGAAGACGAACTATAAGCGGTAAAGCCCTGCAAATAAAGCTAGCCGACTCCCGATCGCGGGACGTGGGCATACTGGGCATGGGCCTCGCGGCACTCGGCCTGCAGGCTGCGATAGCGCCGCTCGGCATCCTGGACGCTTTCCAGCTCGAGCAGAACGTCGAGAGCGGCCCAGGGCGAGCCCGAAGACAGCATGCGCGTGCGCGTGGCCGCGAGATCGAGCCAGGTGCGCCGCGCCCGCTCGGTCCGGCGGTCGAGATCGGCCAGGTATTTCTGCTCCGGCGTCATCGCCATGGCGCGAGGGTGGTCCGCCGGCGCGCGGCCCGCAAGAGCCCTGCGCTCGCCTGGTCGCGGGGCTGCGGGGCGGGCGTGCAAAATCCCGGGTGGCGGCGGGGGTGGGTCTGTGTGTAAAGCTCCGCGTCCTGTTGGCCCGGAATTGGGGGGAAGCGATGAACGGAGCGGAGAGTCTGGTTCGGACCTTGGTGAAAGGCGGCGTCGAGGTCTGCTTCGCCAATCCGGGAACGTCGGAGATGCATTTCGTCGGCGCGCTCGATCGTGTCGAGGGCATGCGCTGCGTGCTCGGCCTGTTCGAGGGCGTGTGCAGCGGCGCTGCCGACGGCTACTACCGCATGACCGACAAGCCGGCCTCGACCCTGCAACCTGCACAATGCCAAGAAGGCGGGCTCCGGAATCGTCAACATCGTGGGCGAGCACGCGCTCTATCACATCCAGTACGACACGCCGCTCACCGCCGACATCGAGGGCATCGCCCGTCCGTTCTCGCATTGGGTGAAGACCTCGCCGACCGCCAAGACGGTGGCGACCGACGGTGCCGCCGCCATCCAGGCGGCGCGTCTCGCGCCGGGCCAGATCGCCACCCTGATCCTGCCGGCCGACACCGCCTGGACCGAGGCCGACGGCGCTGCCGAGACGCCCGAGACGCCGCAGCCGCAGAAGCCCGCCAACGAGGCGGTGGTCGCTGCGGCCAAGGCCCTGAAGAATGGGCAGTCGGCCATGCTGTTCATCGGCGGCCGCGCCTTGCGCGCCCGCGGCCTCGAGCTCGCCGGCAAGATCGCGGCCAAGACCGGCTGCAAGGTGCAGGCCGCCGGCGGCACGGCGCGCATCGAGCGCGGCGCCGGCCGCGTGCCGGTGCTGCGCCTGCACTTCGTGGTGGAGACGGCGCTCGAGATGCTGAAGGGCACGAAGCACATGGTGCTGTGCGGCGCCAAGGCGCCGGCCGCCTTCTTCGCCTATCCCGGCAAGCCGTCGGTGCTGGTGCCCGAGGGCTGCGAGGTGACGACGCTCTGCCCGGTCGAGGGCGACCCGCTGGGCGCGCTCGAGGCGCTGGCCGCCGAGCTCGACGCGATGAACGCCAAACCGGCCAACATTGCCGAGGCCAAGCGGCCGGACCGGCCGACCGGCAAGTTCACCCTCGACGGTCTCGGCGCGGCGCTCGGCGCCACCCTGCCGGAGGGCGCCATCGTGGTCGACGAATCGGTCACCACCGGCCGCGGCTTCTTCCCGTACAGCGCCGGTGCGCCGCCGCACGACTGGCTGAACAACATGGGCGGCTCGATCGGCTTCGGCGCACCGGTCGCGGTCGGTGCCGCGGTCGCCTGCCCCGACCGCAAGGTCATCGCCATGATCGGCGACGGCAGCGCGATGTACACGATCCAGTCGCTGTGGACGATGGCGCGCGAGAACCTCGACATTTGCGTGATGATCTTCTCCAACCGCTCCTACAAGATCCTCTACAGCCAGCTCGCCGATGTCGGCGCCGCCAATCCCGGGCCGCGCGCCATCGACATGCTGACGCTCGATCGGCCGACCCTCGATTTCGGCGGACTGGCCAGGAGCATGGGCGTGCCGGCGGCCAAGGCGACCGACCTCGAGGAGCTCACCAAGCAGCTCACCTACGCCATGTCGCAGAAGGGCCCGTACCTGATCGACGTGGTGATGTAGGGCGGCTCGTCCCGGGACCGTCATGGAAGAGACCCGTCGGCGCACGCTGCACGGTCGTCGCCGGGGCAAGAAGCTGCGCGCCGGGCAGCAGTCGCTGCTCGACACGCTGCTGCCCTGCCTCGCGCTGGCCGTGCCACCGTTGCCGGGCCGAATCGACCTCGCCGCCGCCTTCGGCGGCCAGCTGCCGCCGGACGGCGTGTGGCTGGAGGTGGGCTTCGGCGCCGGCGAGCATCTGGTCTGGCAGGCAGAGCAGCATCCCGGCGTCGGCCTGATCGGCTGCGAGCCCTATCTGAACGGCGTCGCCAAGTGCCTGGCGCACGTCGAGCGCGCCGGCGTCGCCAACATCCGGCTGTTCACCGACGATGCACGGCTGGTCATGGCCGCCCTTCCCGAGCGCTCGCTTGCCCGCGCCTTCGTGCTGTTTCCCGACCCCTGGCCAAAGTCCCGCCATCACAAGCGCCGATTCGTGCAGCGCGAGACCTTGAGCCGGCTGGCCGAGCTCATGGTCCCGGACGAGCTACCTGCCCTGGATGATCGAGCACGCGATCCCCCATCGCGCCTTCGAATGGCTGGCCGAGCGGCCGGCCGACTGGCGCCAGCGGCCGGCCGATTGGCCGGCGACGCGCTACGAGAGGAAGCAGCTCGCCGGGACGCCGACCTTCCTGCGGTTTCGCCGGGTGAGCTGAGACCGGCCGGCGGCCCTCGCGGGATTGCCACCAATTTGGAAGCATTTCGGAAGACGGCCCGACTGTCGGTCTGTACCTTCGCTAGCGGGATGTGTGCCTGCGCCGTGGGGGCGCGTGTCGAACTGGGCTTGCCATGAAAAGGCTGGTCAGTGCGCGACGGGCATGGTTGGGCTGCAGGGCTGACAATGCAGAAGGCGAATGATCCGGCCATCGTCAGAATTCACCGGGCGGTCGATCCGCGCTGGCCGGACGGCACGCCCGTGCTGATCGCGCTGCGTCCCATCGACGAGAGCGACAATCAGATCGTTGCCGATCTGTTTCCCGGCATGGCCGACGCGCTGGTGCTGCTGCGACGGCGGCGCGACTTGCGGATTGCCGCCACGGACCAGGACAACGCAGACGTGGCTGAGAGCACCAAAGGCTCCCTCGCTGGCGCCACGGTTGCCCAGATCGCGGCCGAGCGGCGCAACCTGCGGTTCGTCCTGCTCGATGGCGTCGCGCCCAGCCTGGGCGCCTATCTCGATGGCTCGTACCCCTACGGCAAGCCGCTCTACCTCGTCGTGCCCGCAAGGCCTGGCGCCGAGGCCATGACCATTGCCCGGTTCATCGCCAGCCCTTCTGCCCGGCCGCACCTCGCGGCGCTCGGGCTCGTCGCCGGTGTGCGATGATCGCGACGGGCGCCAGGCTTCGCTCCCTGGTCACGGCGCTCGGCCTGGTCGTGACGCTGGCGGTCGCCTTCGTCCTTCCAGCCGGATATTTCACGATCGCCTACAGGGAGCTGATCCACGAGCTGTCGTTCTCCGCGGCTCTCAAGGCCAACCGGCTGGCCAAGTATATCTATACCGAGCGCGAGCACTGGCAATATCAGACCAAGCGTCTCGGCCAGCTCATCGAGGTGCCGGAAGCCGACGAGACCGCGATGCGCCAGCGCATCTATGATGGCGAGGGCAAGCTCGTCATGGAGACTGGCGCGGCGCCCGCTGCGCCGCTCGCCATCGTCGCCGTGCCGCTGGTCGTCGCCGGGTCGACCTTCGGTTCGATCGAGACCGCCGCCAGCCTGCGGCCGCTGATTGTCCAGACCATCCTGGTCGGGCTGCTGGGTGGCATCCTCGGCTTCTCCGCATACTTCATCATGCGCGTCGTGCCGCTGCGGGCGATCGACCGCATCCTCGCCGATCTCGGCGAGATGCAGGCCCGCTATCGCCGGCTGTTCGACGCCAGCCCCTTCATCACCCTCGTCATCGACCGCGAGACCTTGCGTCTGCTCGACGCCAACGAGTCCGCCGTCCGGCAGTACGGCTGGTCGCGCGAGGAGCTTCTGGCCAAGACGAGCAACGAGTTCTATCCACCCGAGGACCTGCCGACCATCATCGCCGCCCGCCCGCGTTTCCTGGCCGATCCCAGCCAGCCCGTGCCGCCGCTGCGTCATCGCCGGAAGGACGGCACGGTCATCGACGTCGAGCAGACGATCCTGCCGCTCGAGTTCGGCGGCCGGCCAGCCTACCTAGTAATGGCGCGCGACGTCACCGAGCGCAACCGCGCCATGAAGGAGCTGCGCGAATCGGAGCGCAAGTACGAGGCCCTGATCGAAGCTTTGCCGGTCGGGATTCTCGAGACCACCACCGACTCGCGCATCGTCATGGCCAACAGCGCGTGGCGCCGCATGTTCGGCTTTGCCGACGGAGAGGCTCTCGGCAAGGTCGACGTGCATGCCCTCTATGCCGATCCGACCGAGCGCACGGCAGTGCTGAAGGCGATGCAGAGCGACGGCCCACGGCCTGCCATCGAGACGGTATTTCGCCGACGCGACGGCACGCTGTTTCCCGTCGAGCGTTACCTGCGCAACGTGCACGACGCCGACGGTAAGATGGTCGCCCTGCGCGGCATCGTCATCGACATTACCCAGCGCAAGTCGCTGGAGGCGCAGCTCCACCAGGCGCAGAAGATGGAGGCGGTCGGCAAGCTGACCGGCGGCATCGCGCACGACTTCAACAACATCATGATGATCATGATGGCCAACGTCGACGCGCTGGAAGACGACGAGGAGCTCGGCCGATCGGCGCGACGCCGCGTGGCGCAGATCAGCCGGGCGGTCGACAGGGCGGCCGACCTCACGCGCAGCCTGCTGGCCTTCTCGCGCAAGCTGCCGCTCAACCCGCGGCGCCTCGATCTCAATGCGCTTGTCGTCGACACGGGCAGGCTGTTGCAGCGCACGCTCGGCAACGAGATCGAGATCGAGGCGGCCCTGGGGGACGATCTGTGGCCGGTCGAGATCGATCGCGGCCAGTTCGAGAATGCCCTGGTGAACCTGTGCCTCAACTCCCGGGATGCCCTGCCGAATGGCGGCCGCGTGCTGATCGAGACCGCCAACGTCGTGCTCGACCAGGAGGCCTGCGGCCGCATCGGCGAGATCTCGCCGGGTGCCTACGTGCGCCTCGACGTGATCGACGCCGGAACGGGCATCGCGCCCGATGCGCTCCCCCGGGTGTTCGACCCGTTCTTCACCACCAAGGAAGTCGGCAAGGGAACCGGGCTCGGTCTCAGCATGGTTCACGGCTTCATCCTCCAGTCGAAAGGCCACATCGACATCAGGAGCCAGCCGGGGCGCGGCACGACCGTCACCATCTACCTGCCGCGCGCCGCCGCCGAGCCCGCTTGCCCGACGGTGGCGTCCATCCTGCCATCCGGCCGGGAGGCGATCCTGGTGGTCGAGGACGAGCCGCGGGTCCGCGGCGCCGTGGTCGCGCAGCTGCGGAGCCTCGGGTATGCCGTCACTTCCGTCGCCGACGGCGCGGCTGGCCTTGCTGCCTGTCAGGCTGCCCCGCATCCCTACGATCTGGTGCTCACCGATGTCGTGATGCCCGGGATGAACGGCAAGGCTCTCGCAGACGAGGTCTCCCGGCGCTGGCCGCGGACCGCCATCCTCTTCATGTCCGGCTACAACCGCGACACCATCGTGCACGACGGCCGCCTCGACGCCGGGGCCAGGCTGATTGCCAAGCCCTTCCGCAAGGCCGATCTGGCGGTCGCCGTTCGCCATGCCCTCGACGGCGACGGTACCTGATCGCCGTCGGTCCGGCGACGCGCCGCCCTACGTCTCCTCGATCATCTCGAAGTGCGGGTTGTCGAGGCCCAGCCTGGCGAACGCGTCCTGCAGGGTCCTGACGATCTCGGGTTCGGCGTTGCCCTGCGCCACCTGAAAAGCCGCAAACATGCGAGCGAGGCCGTAGGCCTCGGCGCTCGTCGCGACCATGATGCGTCGTTGGCCGCGCTTCATCTGAGGCTGGTGCCCACGGCCGCTCACCTGCTCCGACGTGATGTCGATCCTGTCGACCCGGGAGAAATCGAGAATGCCCGGCACGACCTCGCCGCGGCGCGCCATGAAGCGAGCGGCAAGGGCATCGCCCTGCGCCAGGCCGGCGAGCGTCAAGGTGCCCGAGTACTCGGTCAGCATCACCTTGCGTTCCCGATCGAACAGCTGCTTCACCATGGCCGCCTCCCACTGCGGCGGGCCGACATCCCGGTACGACGTGTTTGAAAAATAATCCTACCAAGCCCGTCGAGGACTCACACGCGCCAATCACGGGCGCCGCGCGCCATGCCGCAGCGTGCGGGGCCTTGCCGGGGCAAGGCCCGGCGCGCTCTGATGGGAAGATGGCACGTTCTCGCATCGGCCTCGCCCTCGGCAGCGGCTCGGCCCGCGGCTGGGCCCATATCGGCGTAATCGACGCCCTGACCGAGGCCGGGATCGTCCCCGACGTCATCTGCGGCTCCTCGATGGGCGCCCTGGTCGGAGCGGCCCATGTCGCCGGCCGTCTCGCTTCCCTCAGGGAATGGGCAGAGGGAGCGACCTGGCGCAAGATCGCCGGACTTGCCGACCTTCGCTTCACCGGCGGCGGCCTCGTCAGCGGTCGGCAGATCGTGGGGTTCCTGCGCAATCTCGAGATCAGCGCACCGATCGAGAGCTACGCGACGCAGTACGCCGCCGTAGCCACCGAGCTCGCCACGGGCCGCGAGATCTGGCTGCAGTCGGGCCCGATCCACGAGGCGGTCCGGGCATCGATCGCGCTGCCCGGCATCCTGAGCCCGGTGCTGGCTGGCGACAAATGGCTGCTCGATGGCGGCCTTTCCAATCCAGTCCCGGTGTCGGTCTGCCGCGCCCTGGGTGCCGATGTCATCATCGCCGTGAACCTGAACGGCGAGCTCCTCGGGCGACGCTTCACCGAGCCGGAGCCGCCCGAGGTGCCGCGGCCGTCGCTGGTCTCGAGCGAGGCGGTGCGCCGGGTGCTGGGCCAGTTGCCATTGCCCGGCCGGCGCATCGCCACCGAGAGCGAGCCGGCGTCGCCTGGCACGCCGCCGCCCGGTTATTTCGACGTGCTGGCGAGCGCCATCAACATCATGCAGGACCACATCACCCGCACCCGGCTCGCCGGCGAGCCACCCCATGTCATGCTGGTGCCGCGCCTGCGCACCATCGGTCTGATGGAGTTCAACCGGGCCGCCGAGGCGATCGCCGAGGGCCGGGCCTGCGTCGAGCAGGCGTTGCCGGCGCTCAGGCGGTACGTGCAATGAGACGAGGCCAAAAGAGTCCCTGCCGTGGCGTCGCTGCAATCAGCATCGGGAGCTCCGGTCATTGAGGCCGACGGAGTTCCGAACCGGGGTCACCACTACTAATAGAGCCCGCACGAGCCGAACGCGGAATCCGCCGGATTCTCTTGTGATCTGGCCGGACTGAGCCTATATCCACGCCATCCTCATCGGGTTCGCGGGACGGACCAAAGAATAAAGAGTGGGCCGAAAACCCGCTCTTTTCATTTGCAACGGTTCCGCCGGCCCAAACGTCGAGAAACAGGACCGCTTGACCGATTTGCTGCGTCGCATCGAAGACATCGTCGCCCCGACCGTCGCCGGCATGGGCTACGAGCTGGTGCGCGTTGCCATGAGCCGTGGTGGCGGCACTCTGCAGATCATGGTCGAGCCGGCCGACGGCCGGCCCATGGATGTCGAGGATTGCGCCACTCTGTCGCGCGCGCTGTCGGCGGTGCTCGATGTCGAGGATCCCATCGCCGGCTCGTACACCCTGGAAGTGAGCTCGCCTGGGATCGACCGGCCGCTTACCCGAGCCAAGGACTATGTCCGGTGGTCCGGCCACGTGGCCCGGCTCGAGACCGTCGAGCCGATCGAGGGCCGCCGCCGATTCAAGGGGACGCTTCTCGGCCTGGCCGACGACCAGGTGAAGCTCAGGCTCGACGATGGCAAGGAGGCCGCCGTGCCGCTCGCCAGCGTCACCAAGGCCAAGCTCGAGCTGACCGACGCCCTGATCGAGGAGCACCGGCGCGCCCAGGAAGGCGCCGCACAGGCACACTAAAAGAATCGCAAGAGAGGAAGACTGACATGGCAACGACCGCCGATATCCCGCGTCTGGAGATGCTCCAGGTCGCCGACATGGTGGCTCGCGAGAAGGGCATCGAGCGTGAGGAAGTGCTGGAGGCGATGGAGCAGGCGATCCAGAAATCCGGCCGCGCCAAGTACGGGCTGGAGCACGACATCCGCGCCGAGATCGATCGCAAGACCGGGGAGATCAAGCTGCTGCGCTACATGCAGGTCGCCGACCCGATCGAGAACGAGAATACCCAGCTGGCGCTCGCCGAGGCGCAGCGGCGCAATCCCGAAGCCCAGGTCGGCGACTTCCTGACCGATGTGCTGCCGCCGATCGACTTCGGCCGCGTCGCCGCCCAGACGGCCAAGCAGGTGATCACCCAGCGCATGCGCGAGAGCGAGCGCAAGCGCCAGTACGAGGAGTTCAAGGATCGCGTCGGCGAGATCGTGTCGGGCGTCGTCAAGCGCGTCGACTACGGCAACGTCACGGTCGACCTGCAGCGCGCCGAGGGCGTGATCCGCCGCGACGAGTCGATCCCGCGCGAATCGCTGCGCGTCAACGACCGGGTGCGCGCCTACATCTTCGATGTCCGCGAGGAGCAGCGCGGCCCGCAGATCTTCCTGTCGCGCAGCCATCCCCAGTTCATGGCCAAGCTGTTCACCCAGGAGGTGCCGGAAATCTACGACGGCATCATCGAGATCAAGGCGGTGGCGCGCGACCCGGGCAGCCGCGCCAAGATCGCGGTGCTCTCCCACGACAGCTCGATCGACCCGATCGGCGCCTGCGTCGGCATGCGCGGCAGCCGCGTCCAGGCGGTGGTGCAGGAGCTGCAGGGCGAGAAGGTCGACATCATCCCGTGGTCGAGCGACACCGCGAACTTCATCGTCAACGCGCTCGCCCCCGCCGAGGTCAGCAAGGTGCTGATGGACGAGGAGAAGAACAAGACCGAGGTCGTCGTGCCCGACGATCAGCTCAGCCTCGCCATCGGCCGGCGCGGCCAGAACGTCAAGCTCGCGTCGCAGCTCACCGGCTGGGAGATCGACATCATGACCGAGGCCGAGGAGAGCGAGCGTCGCCAGAAGGAAACGCGCGAGCGCACCGAGCTGTTCAAGGCGAGCCTCGATGTCGACGACGTCATCGCTCATCTGCTGGTGGCGGAAGGCTACGGCACCGTCGAGGATGTCGCCGAGTCCGCGGTAGAGGATCTCGCCGGCGTCGAGGGCTTCGACGAGGAGATCGCGACCGAGCTGCAGCGCCGGGGGCGCGAGTACATCGACCGCCGCGACGCCGAGCTGGCGACGCGCCTGGAGGAGCTCGGCGTCGACGAGGACCTGCGCTCGACCGAGGGCCTCGACCTGCCGATGCTGGTCGCGCTGGGCGAGAAGGGCGTGAAGACGCGCGACGACCTGGCCGATCTCGCGTCGGACGAGCTGCGCGAGATCGTCGGCGAAGGCGCGATGGACAACGATACCGCCAACGCCATCATCATGAAGGCGCGCGAGCACTGGTTCGCCGCCGAGGACACCCCGCCCGCCGAAGCGGCCAAGGCGTAGGGAGAGGTCGCCGGTCTTGACCAGCAGCATCGCCACCCTGTCGCGAACCGACGCTCCGGCGCCCGCCGTCGGCCCGTTGCGCACCTGCATCGCCACCGGCGAGCAGGCCGCGCCGGAGCGGATGATCCGGTTCGTCGTCGGGCCGGACGGCGACGTCGTGCCCGATCTGGCGCGACGGCTGCCCGGTCGCGGCATGTGGGTGCAGGCGAGCCGCTCCGCGGTCGAGCGCGCGGTGATGCGCAAGCTCTTCGCCAAGGCGGCGCGCGCCGCGGTGAAGGCCGACGACGACCTGCCGGAGCGGGTCGAGCGTCTGCTTCTCGAGCGCGCCCTCGCCGACCTCGGCCGGGCACGGCGCGCCGGCCGTGCGGTGGCGGGCTTCGCCAAGGTCGAGCAGATGATCGGCCGGGGTCGTGCCGGCCTGCTGGTGGTGGCCAGCGAGGCCGACGGCGATGGCTTGGCCAAGCTCGGCGGCAAAGGCTTGCCGATCGCGCGCTTGGGAGACGCCGCCGCGCTCGGCCGGCTGTTCGGCCGCGAGCATTCGGTTTACGTGGCGGTCGCCCGCGATGACGCGGGCGGCGCATTCATTGGACGCATCGAGGCCGGAGCGGCGCGCTGGTGCGGCTATCGACAGAACAGCAGCAGTTGACGCGCCGGTATGGACCAAGGACAACACCCGACATGACGGAACAGAACGAAACGACCAAGCCGAACAAGCCGCTCAGCCTGTCGACGGCGGCGCGCCCCGGTGCGGCGGCGTCCAAGGGCAGCAGCGACGCCACCCAGGTGCGCCAGAAATTCTCGCACGGGCGCACGCGGGTGGTGGCGGTCGAGGTCAAGAAGGCGGTCAAGCGCCCGCCCGGCAGCGTGGCGCCCGCACCGGCACCGACACCTGCTCCCTCACCGGCGCCCGCGCCTGCACCGGCGCCCGCACCGACGACGGCTGCGGCACAGGCCGCTGGACGCCCGCAGAGGATCGGCGGCGGCGCTCCCGCACGGTCGACCGTGTCCTTGCGTCCCGCCGGCGACCGGTCGGGTCCGGGTGGTCGCGGCATCGTGCTGAAGACGCTCACCGAGGAAGAGAAGGAGGCGCGAACGCGCGCCCTGGTCGATGCCAACCGCGACGCCGAGCTGGCGCGCCAGCGTGCCGCCCAGGAAGCCGCCCGTCGCGCCGTCGAGGAGGAAGCACGCCGCAAGGCCGAGGATGAGCACAAGAAGCGCCTCGCCGAGGAGGAGGCGCGCAAGAGGGCCGAGGAGGAAGTCAAGCGCAAGGCCGACGCCCTGGTCCAGAAGCGTCTCGACCAGGCTGCCACCGCGCCGCCTCAGGCCCCGGTCGCGCCTCAGGTGCCGGGCCAACCCCCGGTCGCCCGCCAGGGGCAGCCCGGTGAAAGACCTGTTGCGCCGACGCAGGCCGCTCCGCCCGCGGGACCTGGACAACAGCCGATCCGACGTCCGGGCGGCCCGGGTCCCTCTCAGGCGCAGCCTGCCGGTGGGGCCTTGCGCCGTCCGCCGATGCGCCCTGCGTCGCCGGTCGTCAACAAGCGCCTGCCGCAGGCACCGGGCGCGCGCCGCGAGGCGCCCAAGCGCCGCTCCGACAAGGTCGATGTCGGTCGCGCGGTCGCGGGCGAGAACGATTTCCGCAGCCGGTCGGCGGCGCAGATACGCCGTCGCCTGGAGCGCGACCGGCGCCGCGAGCACGCCGACGACGTCCAGCAACAGAAGGTCTATCGCGAGGTCACGATCCCCGAGACCATCACGGTCCAGGAACTCGCCTCGCGCATGTCCGAGCGCAGCGCCGACGTCGTGAAGACGCTGATGCGAATGGGCGTGATGGCAACCATCAACCAGGCGATCGATCCCGACACTGCCGAGCTGGTGGTGACCGAGATGGGCCACCGGCCCAAGCGCGTGACCGAAGGCGACGTCGAGACCGGCCTGACCGAGAACGTCGACGCGCCGGAAACCCTGCTGCCGCGGCCGCCGGTCGTCACCATCATGGGCCATGTCGACCACGGCAAGACCTCGCTGCTCGACGCGCTGCGCGCGACCGACGTGGCGGCGCACGAAGCGGGCGGCATCACCCAGCACATCGGCGCCTACCAGGTCACGCTACCGTCGGGCCAGAGGATCACCTTCCTCGACACGCCGGGCCACGAGGCCTTCACCGCCATGCGCGCGCGCGGCGCCAAGGTGACCGACATCGTCGTGCTGGTGGTCGCTGCCGACGACGGCGTCATGCCGCAGACCAAGGAGGCGATCGCCCATGCCAAGGCGGCGGGCGTGCCGATGATCATCGCCATCAACAAGATGGACAAGGCCGGTGCCGATCCGAACCGGGTTCGCACCGAGCTGCTGCAGGACGAGATCCAGGTCGAGCAGCTGGGCGGCGAGGTCCAGTCGATCGAGGTGTCGGCGACCAAGAAGACCAACCTCGACAAGCTCGAGGAGGCGATCCTGCTGCAGGCCGAGCTGCTCGACCTCAAGGCCAACCCGGACCGCCTGGCCGATGGCGTCGTGGTCGAGGCTCAGCTCGATCCCGGCCGCGGCTCGGTCGCCACCGTGCTGGTCCAGCGCGGGACCCTGAAGGTCGGCGACGTGCTCGTGGCTGGCGCCGTGTGGGGCCGCGTGCGGCGGCTGATCGACGATCGCGGCGATGCCGTGCAGACCGCCGGTCCGGCCGTTCCTGTTGAGATTCTCGGCCTCGACGGCACGCCGCATGCGGGCGACGAGTTCCATGTCGTCGAGAGCGAGGCGCGCGCCCGCGAGATCGCCGACTTCCGCTCGCGCCGCGACCGGCAGGCCCAGCTCGCCCGTGCCGCCGGCGGACGCGGCACGCTCGAGGAGATGATCAAGGGCATCCGCGAGGGCACGGCCAAGGAGCTGCCGGTCCTGATCAAGGCCGACGTGCAGGGCTCGGCCGAGGCGCTGGCCGGTGCGCTGCAGCGGCTGTCGACCGAGAAGGTGGCGACCCGCGTCGTCTACAGCGGCGTCGGCGGCATCAGCGAGGCCGATCTGACGCTCGCCAAGGCGTCGGGCGCGCTGATCATCGGCTTCAACGTGCGCGCCAACCCGCAGGCGCGCGAGATCGCCAAGCGCGACAAGGTCGACATCCGCTACTACAGCATCATCTACAAGGTCACCGAGGACATCCAGGCACTGATGGTCGGCCTGCTCGACCCGACCTACAAGGAGACCTTCCTCGGCAACGCCCAGATCCGCGAGGTCTTCCGCATCACCAAGGTCGGCAACGTCGCCGGCTGCATGATCACCGAAGGCCAGGTCAAGCGCGGCGCCAAGGTCCGCCTGCTGCGCGACAACGTGGTGATCCACGAAGGCACGCTGAAAACCCTGCGTCGCTTCAAGGAAGAGGTCCGCGAGGTCCAGCACGGCTTCGAGTGCGGCATGGCGTTCGAGAACTACGACGACATCAAGGTCGGCGACGTGATCGAATGCTTCGAGGTCGAGGAAGTCCGCCCGACCTTGTAGTCCGATTATCCTCCCCAGCTTCGCTGGGGAGGTGTCCGCGTCTTCGCGGACGGAGGGGTCATGAGCATCGGCACTGTTGCTCATGACCCCTCCGTCGCCGCGAGACGGCGACACCTCCCCTTCGCGGCTTCCGCGAAGGGGAGGAGATTGAAGGAGACCTCCATGTCCCGGCGTCGCCATTCCGAGCGTGCCAATCCCGAGCGTGAGAAGGGTGGCCACAGCCAGCGCCAGTTGCGCGTCGGCGAGGAGCTGCGCCATCTGCTGGCCGAGCTGCTGGAGCGCGGCGAGATGCGCGATCCCGACCTGCGCGGTGCGTCGATCACGGTGACGGCGGTCGATGTCAGCCCCGACCTGCGCAACGCCACCGCCTTCGTGATGCCGCTGGGCGGCCAGCACGGAGATCGGCTGCTCGCCGCCATGCGCCGCGCCGCGCCGTGGTTCCGAGCCCGCGTAGGCGAGCGCGCCGGCCTGCGCCACGCTCCCGAGATCCGCTTCGAGATCGACCGCACCTTCGACGAGGCCGACCGAATCGGCGCCCTGCTGCGGCGGCCCGACGTGGCGCGCGACGTCGAGGAATCCGATCGCGACACCAAAGCTGCCGATCGCGACACCAAGGATGTCTGACCACAGCCTCAACGATTGAGATAGTACTCGTCGCGCGGAAAGAAATCGGTGTTTGGCGAGGCAGCTGGCACGGTCTTGCCGTCGTTCAGCGGCTCGACCTGCTTCTCGTCGAACCACTTTGTCAGCTCGGCACGGTCGATGCGCGCGGCGGTGAGATGGAGGGCGATCTCGGGGCGCGCCAGCAGCTCGAGGATGCGCTGTCGGTCGTAGGGGATCGGCTGGTCGCTGCCGAGCAGCGCCGGATGGACCATGGTGACGTAGGGGAACACCGAGCGGAAGGTCTCGACCGTTCGCTCGGTCGGCGCCCACTGCACGTAGAGACCGCCGGGCGCCAGCTTGGCGCGCACCTGGCGGAAGAATTCCTGCGAGTTCAGCAGGCCGGACAACGCCGTCTTGGGCAGGATGGCATCGGCCTCGATGACGTCGTACTGCGCGTCGTCGAGCGCCAGCGCGTGCCGGCCGTCGGCGACCACGATCTCGAACTTGGCGCTCGTGAGCAGGCCGTCGACGCCGGAGCGGCCGCCGGCGTCGAGATAGCGGCGCAGCGTGTCGATCACCGGCGCCACGATCTCGATGACGCGCACCCGGTCGGTCTGCGGATGCAGCCCGGCCGCGTACGGCGTGCCGCCGGTGCCCGAGCCGATCACCAGCACGCGGCGCGGCTCGGGATGGGCGAGCGGCCCGATGGCCCCCAGGAAGACGTGCACCGTGTCGAACGGCAGGCGGCTCTGCGAATGGCCCTGGATGTAGAGCCGTCCGCTCTGCTCGTCGGACATCTTGAGCAGGGAAAGGCCCGTCTTGTCCTCGGCGACGATCGCCTTCTCGACGGTGAGGCCATGCAGCCGTCGCCAGAACGCCTCTCCGCCGGGAAACAGCAGCAGGCCGAGCACCAGAACGGCGGTCGGCAGCAACGGCCAACCTGCCCGTCGCGTGGTGGCGAGCTGCATCACGGCGAAGGCAAGGCCGATGGCGACCAGCAGCTTCAGGGTTCCCGCGGTACCGACCAGGTCGAGCAGCAGCAGCCCCGCCACCAGGCTGCCGGCGCTGTTGCCGACGATGTTGGCGAGCTGGACCAGGCCGACCCTCCGGCCGAGCTGGGCGAGATCGACCTGCACCGCCTTCTGCACGACGGGGAAGGAGAAGCCCATGATGAACGAGGCCGGCAGCACGACCACCGACACCAGCAGGACGATAAGGCCGATGTCGGCGGCATCGCCCCGCACGATGTCGCGGTCGACGAAGGTCGACGGCAGCAGGCCGGCGCCGATCGCCAGGTAGACGAACCAGGCGCCGGCCAGCGCCAGCGCCGTCGCCAGGCCCTGCATCAGGAAGAAGAAACGTCGCGGATCGGCGATGCGATCGATGTGGCGGGTGCCGACCAGCAACCCGGCCGCGTCGCCCAGCAGGAAGACGGCGAGGACCAGCGAGAAGCTATAGCCGTTGGACTGCAGCAGGACGCCGATCAGGCGATACCAGACGATCTGCAGGGCCACGATCAGGAAGCCGCTGATGAAGACCAGCAGCGACCAGCGCCAGACGACACCGCCCTTGGCCTCGTCGGGATCGGCGGCCGTCCTGGCCGCGCCGACCGTCGACAGGTCGAGGCCGATCGCCAGCATCAGGCCGCCGACGGCGACCACCAGGTTGAGCGCCGCGCCGACATGGATCGTGTTGTCGAAGCCCAGGCTGCCGATCAGCAGCCAGCCGCCGCTGAAGGCGCCGACCGCGGCGCCGAGCGTGTTGAGCCCGTACAGCCAGCCGATCAGGCGGGCCGAGCCGTCGATGCGGGTGACCACCGCCTTCGACAGGAACGGCAGCGAGCAGCCCATCAGAAAGGTCGGCCACAAGAGGCCGGCGAACACGACGGCGAAGATCACAGCCCGCGAGGAGGCGATCGGCAGCAGCTCGCGATAGACGATGTCGTAGTAGAGCCACGGGCTCAGCACGGCGAACAGGGCAATGCCGACCTCGCACAGCGCGAAGGCGAGCAGGGCGGCGCGGCGCGACAGCCGGTCGGCCCAGAAGCCCGCGACCAGGCTGCCGATGCCGAGGCCGAGCAGGAAGGCGCCGACGACCAGGGCGGCCGCGATCGTGTCGGCGCCGGCGAACAGGCCGAGCAGCCGGTGCCAAGCCGTCTGGTAGATCAGCGCGGCGGCGCCTGACAGGAAGAACAGCCCGAACAGCACCGACCGCCGGATGCGATCCGCCTTGCCCCCGTGCTCGAGCGGGCCGGCTTCGCCGCGAGCATCCCCAGTCACCGCCACCATGAGCGCACCGTCGCACACCGTCTGTACGGCGTCATCTTCGTTGGGGCGCGAATGGGCACGTCGCGTGTTCTCTTCTCCGGCGCAATTGCTAAGGAGTGGACCCAGCTTTTGTGTCCCTCCCGGATGCGCAGGGCACTCGCACATGGCAAAAATCCGTCATCCCGACCGGAGCCGAGCGCAGCGAGGCGTAGTGGAGGGACCTCTCTTGTGGCGGCATCAGCAGGAAAGGTCCCTCGACTGCGCCGCCCTTCGGGTGGCTCCGCTCGGGATGACGGAATTTTTTGTCCATAGGCAAATCCCCTCCCTCGATTACGGGGGGAGGGATTGAAGATGTATGCGAGGTCGCAGTGGCGCGCAGGACGAAGGGCGAGAAGATCGATGGCTGGGTGATCCTCGACAAGCCGGTCGGGCTGGGATCGACCCCGGCGGTTGGCAAGGTGCGGCGCCTGTTCGGGGCCCAGAAGGCCGGCCACGGCGGGACGCTCGATCCGCTGGCGAGCGGCGTGCTGCCGATCGCGCTCGGCGAGGCGACCAAGACGGTGCCCTTCGTCATGGATGGCCGCAAGGAGTACCGCTTCACCCTGCGCTTCGGCGAGGCGCGCTCGACCGAGGATGCCGAAGGTGAGGTCACCGCAACGAGCGAGGTCCGTCCGACCGACGACGCGATCCGCGCGGCATTGCCAGCCTTCGTGGGCGACATCGAGCAGGTTCCGCCCGCCTTCTCGGCCCTCAAGGTGGCAGGCCAGCGTGCCTACGACCTCGCCCGCCGGGGCGAGGCGGTCGACCTGGCGGCGCGCCGCGTGCGCATCGACCGGCTGGAACTGTTGGCCCGCCTGGACCCGGATCACGCAGATTTCGTGGTCGGCTGCGGCAAGGGCACCTATATCCGGTCGCTCGGCCGCGATCTCGCGCGGGCCCTGGGCACCGTGGGCCACCTCTCCGCCCTGCGTCGGACGGCCGCCGGGCCGTTCCGGGAAGAGGCGGCCATTTCGCTTTCCAAACTGGAGGCCCTCGGGCATATTCCCGCGCTTCTCGGGGCCCTGGCTCCCGTCGCGACCGCGCTGGACGACATCCCGGCGCTGGCCCTGACGGACGCCCAAGCCGATCGGTTGCGCCACGGCCAACCTGTCTTCTTGACCCGGGACGCACCGCCCTCCGGCACGCTGCTTCGCGCCGAGACGGGCAGCAGGCTGGTGGCGCTGGTCGAGAGCGACGGCGCCTCCCTCAAGCCGGTGCGGGTTTTCAACCTTTAAGTCCATGGAGAGTCCCGATGTCGATCACAGCCGTCCGCAAGGCGGAGCTGATCAAGTCCTATGCCCAGGCCGAGGGTGACACCGGTTCGCCGGAGGTCCAGGTCGCGATCCTGAGCGAACGGATTTCCAACCTCACCGAGCACTTCAAGGGCCACGCGAAGGACCACCACTCGCGTCGCGGCCTGCTCAAGCTGGTTGGCCAGCGCCGGCGCCTGCTGGACTATCTCAAGGCCAAGGACAACAAGCGCTACGATTCGTTGATCGAGCGTCTGGGTCTGCGGCGTTGATTCAGGGCCCCGCCTCCCTCGACGCGAGGGAGCGGGGCCTTTTCGCGTCGCCTCGCCGGTCCCCGTCGCGTTCGGCCGGCAGGGGCGACTTCGCAGAAACCGGGAGGGCAGGGGCGAGAGCAAAGGCCCGGCCCGGTCCTGCTGGCGCAAGGGCGCCAGTGGGCGGCGGCCGCCATACGGGGGCGGATCGCCGTGCAGGAAAGGAAAGATGGATATGAGTGAAATGTTTCAGGTGTTCCGCAAGGAAGTGGAATGGGCCGGCCGCAAGCTGGTGCTGGAGACGGGCAAGATCGCCCGGCAGGCCGATGGCGCCGTGCTGGCGACCTACGGCGGCACGACCGTGTTGGCCACTGTCGTGTTCGAGAAGCGCCCCAAGCCCGGTCTCGATTTCTTCCCGCTGACGGTGAACTACCAGGAGAAGGCGTTCGCCGCCGGCAAGATTCCCGGCGGCTTCTTCAAGCGCGAGGGTCGGCCGTCCGAGAAGGAAGTCCTCACCTCACGTCTGATCGACCGGCCGATCCGGCCGCTGTTCCACGAGAGCTTCCGTAACGAGACGCTGGTCGTCATCACCACGCTGGCGCACGACATGGAGAACGATCCCGACATCGTGTCGTTGGTCGCCACCTCGGCCGCGCTGACGATCAGCGGCGTGCCGTTCATGGGCCCGATCGGTGCGGCGCGCGTCGCCTATATCGACGGCAAGTACATCATCAACCCGACGCTCGAGGAGACCGAGAAGAGCGTGCTCGACCTCGTGGTCGCCGGCACGACCGAAGGCGTGCTGATGGTCGAGTCCGAGGCCAAGGAGCTGTCGGAAGAGGTCATGCTGACCGGCGTGATGGAAGGCCATCGGTCCTTCCAGCCGGTGATCGAGGCGATCATCCAGCTCGCCGAGCATTGCGCCAAGGAGCCGCTGCCGCTCACCGATCCGTCGGAAGCGTCCGCGACGGTGGCCGCGACGCTGAAGGCCGAGATGCGCGGCAAGCTCACCGAGGCCTATGGCGAGACCCAGAAGCTCGCCCGTCAGGCCAAGGTCGGCGAGGTCAAGTCCGAGGCCAAGAAGCTGTTCGAGGGCAAGGACGCCGAGCTCGCCGTGTTCGGCGAGCAGTTCGGCAATCTCGAGGCCGACGTGGTGCGCACCGCCATCCTCGACACCGGCAAGCGCATCGACGGCCGCGACACCAGGACGGTTCGGCCGATCGTGGCCGAGGTCGGCCTGCTGCCGCGCGCCCACGGCTCGTCGCTGTTCACCCGCGGCGAGACCCAGGCGCTGGTCGTGGCGACGCTCGGCACCGGCCAGGACGAGCAGATCATCGATGCGCTCGAGGGCGAGTACCGCGAGCACTTCATGATGCACTACAACATGCCTCCCTACGCCGTCGGCGAGGTGCGCCGCATGGGCTCGCCCGGCCGCCGCGAGATCGGCCATGGCAAGCTCGCCTGGCGGGCCATCCGGCCGCTGCTGCCCTCCAAGGACAAGTTCCCCTACACGATCCGCGTCGTGTCGGAGATCACCGAGAGCAACGGCTCCTCGTCGATGGCCTCGGTGTGCGGCGGCTCGCTGTCGCTGATGGATGCCGGCGTGCCGCTCGAGCGGCCGGTGGCGGGCATCGCCATGGGCCTGATCAAGGAGGGTGAGCGCTTCGCCGTGCTGTCCGACATCCTGGGCGACGAGGATCATCTCGGCGACATGGACTTCAAGGTCGCCGGCTCCGAGCGTGGCATCACCGCGCTGCAGATGGACATCAAGATCACCTCGATCACCGAGGAGATCATGAAGGTCGCCCTGGCGCAGGCGCGCGATGGCCGCCTGCACATCCTGGGCGAGATGGCCAAGGGCCTGGGCGGCGCGCGCGATGGCGTCAGCCAGAACGCGCCGCGCATCACCCAGTTCACCATTCCCAAGGACAAGATCCGCGAGGTGATCGGCACCGGCGGCAAGGTGATCCGCGAGATCACCGAGACCACCGGCACCAAGATCGACATCGAGGACGACGGCACCATCAAGGTCGCGGCGGTCGACGCCAAGGCCGGCCAGGCCGCGATCGACTGGATCAAGGGCATCGTCGCCGAGCCCGAGGTTGGCGTGGTCTACAACGGCAAGGTCGTGAAGACCGTCGAGTTCGGCGCCTTCGTGAACTTCCTGGGCGCGCGCGACGGCCTGGTGCACATCTCCGAGCTGGCGCCGCGCCGCGTCGCCAAGGTGACCGACGTCATCAAGGAAGGCGATCAGGTCAAGGTCAAGGTGCTGGGCGTCGACGACCGCGGCAAGGTCCGCCTCAGCATGAAGGCGGTCGACCAGGAAACCGGCGAGGACATCTCGCAGAAGCAGCGCGAGGAGCAGGCCGCGGCTCCCGCCGCCGGCGAGTAGCGCATCCAACGGCAACGAAAACGGCGGCCTTCGGGCCGCCGTTTTTGTTCGCATGGCCGTGAAGGATGTCGCGCAAGAGCTGGTTCTCGCCGTCGGGCCTGTCCGCCGACCGGAGGAGGCCGCTGGGCATTCGCATATGGACAAAAAATCCATCATCCCGACCGGAGCCGCGCGTAGCGCGGTGTAGTGGAGGGACCTCTCTTCTTGCAGCATCAACAAGAAAGGTCCCTCGACTACGCCACCAATGGCGCTGCAAGCAGCGCCTGATCGGGAGGCTCCGCTCGGGATGACGGAGTTTTTTGCCATATGCGAATGCCCTGGGGGAGGCCGGACGCTTTCACGGAGAGATCGGCGACCCGCCCGCTTTGCTGACCGGGAGACAGGGCGCGACGCCGGCCGGGACGGGCGGAAGCGCGTTGCTCATGACGCTTTCCCTTCGAGCCGGTCGAGGTGCTGGCGGATGTGGGCCGCCTCGGCCGGGCTGTTGGCGAGCGCGATCGCGCGATCGAAGGAGACGCAGGCTTCCGCGCGGCGCCCGAGCCGGTCGAGCAGCGCGCCGCGCACGCCGTGGAAATAGAAGTAGCTGGAGAGCTTGCTCTCCAACGGCTCGACGAGGGCGAGCGCCGCTGCCGGTCCGCGGACCTTGCTCACCGCCACGGCGCGATTGAGCGTCACGACGGGCGACGGCTGCAGGCGCTCGAGGTTGGCGTAGAGCAGGTCGATTTCCGCCCAGTCGGTGTCCCCGGCACGCGCGGCCCGGGCATGCAGGGCGGCGATGGCCGCCTGGATCTGATAGGGGCCGGGCCGGCGATGGCGCATCGCCTTGTCGATCAGCGCCAGGCCCTCGGTGATCTGCGCGCGGTTCCAGCGGCCGCGATCCTGATCCTCCAGCAGCACGATCGTGCCGTCCGCATCGAGGCGCGCGGCGCTGCGCGCCTGCTGCAGCAGCATCAGCGCCAGCAGCCCCATCACTTCCGGCTCGGCCGGGAAGGTTCGCAACAGCAGGCGCGCCAGCCGGATCGCTTCCTCGGCGAGCTTCCGCCGCTGATCCGCGTCCTCGCGCCGCGAGGAATAGCCTTCGTTGAACAGCAGGTAGATCATCGCCGACACGACATCCAGGCGCTCGGCGCGCTCGGGCGCGCCCGGCGTCTCGAACGGCACGTCGGCCTTGGCGATCCGAGCCTTGGCGCGGGTGATGCGCTGCTCCATCGCCGCCTCGCCGACCAGGAACGCGCGGGCGATCTGCGCCACCGAGAGGCCGCAGACGATGCGCAGCGCCAGCGCGACCTGCTGGGTCGCCGGCAGCTCGGGATGGCAGCAGATGAAGAGCAGCCGCAGCATGTCGTCGCGGTAGTGGCTGCTGTCGAGCCGCTCGGCCATGGCGCGCTCGGCATCGTCGAGATCGGACAGCTCGGCTTCGTCGGGCAGCGGCACCTGGCGGGTGCGACGGCGGACATCGTCCAACGCCGCGTTGCGACCGACGAAGATCAGCCAAGCCGCCGGATCGCGCGGCGGGCCGTTCCGAGGCCATGTCCGGAGAGCGCGCAGGCAGGCTTCCTGAAAGGCTTCCTCGGCCAGATCGAGATCGCGGAAGTAGCGCAGCAGTGCCGCCACCGCCTGCGGCCGGGCGGCGCCGAGCACCCCGTCGATCCAGCCGATGTCGGTCATGCCGCCGGCTTCTGCCGCTGGCCGACCGTGTGCGCGTACAGCTCGGCCACCGGGCGGATCTCGTAGCTGCCGGTGTCGGGATTGGCCCCGGCGAGTTCCCTGGCGGTCTCGAGCGCGACGTCGAGCGAGCTGCAGTCGACGATGTAGAAGCCGAGAAGCTGCTCCTTGGTCTCGGCGAACGGCCCATCGATCACCAGGTTCTCCCGCCCCTTGCGCAGGGTCGTGGCGGCCGTGGTCGGCAGCAGGCGGGCGACCGGTCCCAGCCTGCCCTGACGGGCGAGCTTGTCGTGCACGACGTGCAGGCGGGCCATGGTCTCGTCGTGATACTCCTTGGACCATGAGCCGACGGCATCCTCCGAATTGTAGCAAAGGATCGCGTAAAGCATCGACGAACGCTCCTCGATTTGACCTCAGGACGAAGGGACGGGCGGCATTCCGACAGGGGGCCGGAGTTATCTTCATTCTCCTCCCCAACGCTTGCGTTGGGGAGGTGCCCCCGTAGGGGGCGGAGGAGTCATGAGCAACAGGCATCCCAGTCAATTCGCAATCATGGCTCATGAATCACGAGCCGGCGTTCGCCGTGTGGCCTTCGACCCCTCCGTCCGCGCACGCGCGGACACCTCCCCAGCTTCGCTGGGGAGGAGGACGAGATCTACTCCCCCTCCGACGATATCGGCGTCGCGAAGGGCGTCCCGGCCTCGAGGATGCGGTAGCGGCCATCCTGGATCTCGGCGCCTGTGACGATGCCGGTGCGGGCGCTGCCGCCGTCGAGGCCCAGGCGGTCGCCCTCGAACAGGTGCGGGTCGGCCATGCCGCTGATCGCGCGGTGCTTGTCGGGCGGCGTGTGGCCATGCACCACCAGGGTGCCGCCGAAGCCGCCCTTCCAGTCGAGGAAGCCGTGGTTGATCCAGGCCCAGCGCGCCTCGGTGAAGATCGTCCACGGTCGGGTCAGGAACTCGTCCGGGTCGGCATGGGGATCGAGCCCGCCATGGACGAACAGCGTGTTGCCGAGCCTGACGTGCGAGCGCATGGCATAGAGCCGGTGAACCACCGCGTCGCCCAGGGCTTCCGACAGCAGCGCAAGGCTGGCCGGCGCCTGCGGCTTGCCGATCCGCGAGCGCATCTGGTCGAGCAGGGCGTGGCCGCCCATGCGCTTGCTGAGCCACATCGCGTTGGCCTTGTCGGCGTGCGGACCGCCGATCGCGGCCAGCATCATCATGATCTCGTGGTTGCCCATCACGCGATCGATATGGTCGACGCCGCGCGTCTCGGCGCTCTCGGCCCATTGCTCCAGCACGCCGATGCTGTCAGGCCCGCGATTGATCATGTCGCCGAGATAGATCAGACGCCGCTTGCCCGCCGCTTCGCCGGCGAGACGGGCAATGCAGTCGAGCAGGGCACGGCATTCCTGGGCACAGCCGTGCACGTCGCCGATGGCGAACACGGTCTCGCCCTTCAGGTCGAACGGCGCCGGCTTCCAGCTGGAAATCGCGACGGGGACGGCAAGTGGCATGTCCATGACGGGAGCCTAGACCATGACGCTCCAACCCGCGAGCGCGCTGCAGGTTGCGGGCAGAGAGCGTCGATCAATCATCCTTCTCCCGTGCTTGCCTTCCCCTCCCCAACGCTTGCGTTGGGGAGGGGCCCCCGCAGGAGGCGGAGGGGTCGTGAACGACACGCGTGCAGATGAAGATGCGTCATGTCGTGCTCATGCTGACAATCCGCGACGACTGTCCGACGTGACTCACGACGTCCGCAATCTGCGGAATGACATTGGCTGGACGCCTCGGCTGGGGCTCTCGACCCCTCCGCCCAATGGCGCTGTAAACAGCGCCTAACCGGGGGCACCTCCCCGCGCTTCGCGCAGGGAGGGGAAGAGATGCGAGGGTGGGCCTCCCGCCGGTCGACGCGCCGGCCTCGACCCGGCGCGCTTCGCGCAGGGAGGGAAGAGATGCGAGGGCGAGCCCCGTCACCGCCCGTCGTTGTCGCGGATGAAATTGCGCACGCGCGGCATGATCTGCTCGCGCCATTTGCGGCCGTTGAAGATGCCGTAATGGCCGACCCGCGGCTGTTCCCAGTGGACGTGGCGCGCGCCCGGGATGTTGGGCGTGAGGGCGTGCGCGGCCTTGGTCTGGCCGACGCCCGAGATGTCGTCGAGCTCGCCCTCGACCGTCATCAAGGCGGTCTCGATGTGTGACGGATCGATCTTGCGGCCGCGGCTCACCCAGACGCCGCGCGGCAGGTAATGCTCCTTGAACACCACCTCGATGGTCTGCAGGTAGAACTCGGCGGTCAGGTCCATGACCGCGAGATACTCGTCGTAGAAGGTGCGGTGGCCGTCGGCCGAATCGTCGTCGCCTTTGATCAGGTGCTCGAACTGGCGCATGTGGGCGTTCACATGCCGGTCGAGATTCATGCTGATGAAGGAGGTGAGCTGCAGGAAGCCCGGGTAGACGCGGCGCATGGCGCCCGGGTAATGGAAGGGCACCGTCGAGATCACGTTCTGGCGGAACCACATCATCGAGTTGCGCATCGCCAGGTCGTTGGGAACGGTCGGGCTCTGGCGCGTGTCGATCGGCCCGCCCATCAGGGTGATCGACCTCGGCTGCCGCGGATCGTGCGCCTCGGCCATCAGCGAGGCAGCACCCATCACCGGCACCGAGGGTTGGCAGACGGCGATCACATGCACGTCGGGCCCGAGATAGCGGCAGAACTCGATGACGTAGTCGATATAGTCGTCGAGGCTGAAATTGCCGTCGGCGAGTGGCACCTCGCGCGCGTCCATCCAGTCGGTGATGTGCACGTCGTGGTCGGGCAGCAGCGCCTCCACCGTGCCCCGGAGCAGGGTGGCGAAGTGCCCGCTCATCGGCGCCACCACCAGCACCTTGGGATCGCGGCGCGTCGTGTCGCGGCGGAAGCGCAGGAGCTGGCAGAACGGCTTGCGGACCAGGATCTCCTCGTTGACCGCCACCGTCTCGTTGTCGACCCGGGTCGTCCGCAGCCCGAAGGCGGGCTTGCCGTAGTTCTGGGTGAGGCGCGCGACGATCTCCGCACTGGCCGCAACCGACTTGCCGAACCAGGTGTCGGTCAGCGGGTTGTAGGGGTGCGAGTAGACCTGCTCCAGGGCGTTCGCCCACAGCCGCACGGGCCCGGCGAGCTGGCGATGGAGTTCATAGGCTGCGTAAAGCATGGGGCGCGGATTGTACGCACCTGCGAAGGCTTGTCACTTCAATAGTGCAGTGCAAAAACCTCGCGGATTCAGGGATTTAGCCGGCTTCCTACAGCAGGCGCCTCACCGCCGCCGCAATCGCCTCCGGCTTGGCCTCGTGGGTGAAATGGCCGGCGAAGCGGCCGTTGCGATCGAGCAGGTAGACGATCGAGGAATGGTCCATCAGGTAGGGGCCGCCGTCCTTGCCGGGCACTTTCTGGAAATAGACGCGATAGGCACGGGCGACGTCGGCGATCTGCTGCGGCGTGCCGGTCAGGCCGATGAAGGTCGGGCCGAAATTCTCGACGTAGCCCTTCAGCAGCTTCGTCGTGTCGCGCTCGGGATCGATCGTGATGAACACGAGGTTCACCTTCCTTGCGGCATCGGGGCCGAGCGCGTCGATGGCGTTGGCCATCTGCAGCAGCGCGGTCGGGCAGACGTCGGGACAGAACGTGAAGCCGAAATAGATGAGGGTCGGCTTGCCCGTGAGGCTGTCGCTGGTGACGGTGGCGCCGTTCTGGTCGGTGAGCGCGAACGGGCCGCCGATCGCCGGCCTGCCGTCGCCGCGGAAGGCGTCCCAGGCGATCCAGCCGACAACGGCAACCAGCACGGCGATCCAGACGCCGAGCAGCGCCTTCATGATGCGAGACATGGGCCGAAGATGGGCCGGCCATTGCGTCTCGACAAGCCGGACCGCGCGTCGCACAACGGCAGCCATGAGCGCCGACCTGATCCTGCTCGCCCGAGCCGCCGACTACGCCGCCCGCCAGCACGTTTCCCAGCGACGCAAGGGCGAACGGTCGGAACCCTACGTCAACCACCTGACCGAGGTGACCGATCTCCTGGCCTCGGCCACCGGCGGCCGCGACGCCGTGCTGCTGGCAGCCGGCATGCTGCACGACACGCTCGAGGACACCGACGCCACCTACGAGGACCTCGAGCAGCGCTTTGGCCCGGAGGTGGCGGCGCTGGTCGCCGAGGTGACCGACGACAAGTCGCTGCCCAAGGAAGAGCGCAAGCGCCTGCAGATCGCCAAGACGGGGGCGAAATCGGTGCGCGCCAGGCTGCTCAAGCTCGCCGACAAGACCTCGAACCTGCGTGCCCTCGTCTCCACGCCGCCTGCGGGATGGACAGAGGCGCGGCTCGCCGACTATGTCGTGTGGGCGGCGGAGGTCGTGAAATCCTGCCGCGGGCTCAACCCGACGCTCGAGGAGGCGTTCGACGCGGCCCACGCCGAGGCCGCACGGCGCTACGGCCGGTAGAGCCCGCGCCGGGAGGGAGACAGCCATGTTCTACGATGCCGCCAAACGCGATCACGGCCTGCCGCAGGATCCGCTGAAGTCGCTGATCGTGCCTCGGCCGATCGGCTGGATATCGACGGTCGACCGGCAGGGCCGGGTCAACCTCGCGCCCTACAGCTTCTACAACGCCGTGGGCGAGTTCCCGCCGATGGTCTACTTCGCCATCACCGGCACCTACGGCAACTCGCCGACCAAGCACAGCCGCATGAATGCCGAGCAGACCGGCGAGTTCGTGGTCAACATGGTGAGCGAGACGCTTAAGGAGCAGATGAACGTCACCACCGCGATGGTGGAGTTCGGCGTCGACGAGCTGAAGCTGGCCGGCCTGACGCCCGAGCCCAGCCGGCTGGTCAAGCCGCCGCGGGTCAGGGAATCGCCGGTGGCGCTGGAGTGCAAGTACTGGCGCACGATCGAGCTGCCGGTCGAGAAGGGCCACGAGGACAAGCGAGGATCGGTCGTGTTCGGCCAGGTGGTCGGCGTGCACATCGACGACGCCATCGTGAAGGACGGCCGCATCGACACGCTGGCCTTCAAGCCGGTCGCCCGCCTCGGCTACAGCGAGTACACGACGACCGAGAACGTCTGGCGCATGCGCCGCCCCGACGATCCGAAGTATCAGTGATCATTTTTCCTCCCCAACGAAGTTGGGGAGGTGTCGGCGTCTTCGCCGACGGAGGGGTCAGAAGCCCCAGTCCCGCTGCTCATGACCCCTCCGTCCGCGATTACGCGGACACCTCCCCAGCAACGCTGGGGAGGGTCATGAGCCCGCCACCACCGGCGCCGCGCTCCGCGCCATCGCCAGGATGCGCTGGTCGGTCATCGGCTCGCCCATCAGCGTGAAGCCCACGGGCAGCTCGCCCGGGGCGTGGCAGGGCAGGCTGATGGCGCAGCGGTCGAGGAAGTTGCCGACCGTGGTGTTGCGCAGCAGCAGCATGTTCTTCCTGGTGAAGCCGTCCGGTGTCGCGACCTCGTCGAGGGTCGGCGCGACGATGGCGCAGGTCGGCATCGCGACGGCGTCGTAGTTGATGGTGATCGCCGAGACGCGGCGCTGCAGGTCGGTGCGCTTGGCCAGCAGCTCGATGTAGTCGGCGGCCGACATCTCCAAGCCACGGCGGATGCGCGGTGCCACCAGCGGGTCGTAGACGTTGCCGCGGCGGGTGATCAGCTCGCGATGCCAGGCATAGGCTTCGGCCGCGGCGAACCCGCCCTTGGCGTTGATCGCCGGCAGCTCGTCGAGCTGCGGCAGGTCGATGTGCTCGACGCGCACGCCCTTGGCGGCGAGCGCCTGCAGGCCGCGCTCGAAAGCGCGGGCGACGACGGAGTCGAGCTCGTCCATCACGAAATGGCGCGGCACGGCGAGCCGCAGGCCGGCGAGCGGCATCGTCTCGGGCACGGCGATCGGCTCTCCCGCGAACACGGCGTCGACGATGGCGCAGCACTCGACCGAGTTGGCGAGCGGGCCGATCGAATCGAGCGAGGTCGAGAGCGGCACCACGCCGTCGATCGGCACGCGGCGCGCCGTCGGCTTGAAGCCGACGATGCCGCACACCGCGGCGGGGATGCGCACCGAGCCGCCGGTGTCGGTGCCGAGCGCGGCCACGGCCATGCGATCGCCGACCGACACCGCGGCACCCGACGACGAGCCGCCGGGCACGCGCGTGCGATCGGCCGGGTTGCCGGGCGTGCCGTAATGCGGGTTGTAGCCGACGCCCGAGAAGGCGAACTCGCTCATGTTGGTGCTGCCGACGATCACGGCGCCGGCGGCGCGCAGGCGGGCCACGACAGGAGCGTCCGCGGTAGCGGGCGGCGCGTCGTCGAGGGCCCTGGAACCCGCGAGCGTGGTCTCGCCGGCGACGTCGCAGAGGTTCTTGATCGAGACCGGGAGGCCGGCGAGCGGCGTGGGCACGAGGCCCGCCTTGCGCAGCGCGTCGCTGGCATCGGCCGCAGCAAGCGCCTGCTGGCGCCACACCTTGACGAAGGCGCGCTTGCCTTCGCCCGCCGGGTCCTCGATGCGCGCCAGCGCCTCCTCGGTGAGCGCGCGGGACGTGGTTCGACCCGCAGCGAGATCGGTGGCGAGGGACTGGATGGTAGGATTGGGCATGGGACTCCTTGCTCTCTGAATTCATGCTCCTCCCCAGCTTCGCCGGGGAGGTGTCCGCGCCCGCCCTGAGCGAAGCTGAAGGGTCAAAAGGCTTTTGACCGCTCCGCGGTCAGAATGCCGACGCGGACGAAGGGGTCATGTGCAACGAGACTGGGGCTCATGACCCCTCCGCTCCGTATGACGGGGCACCTCCCCATAGGCGTCAAACCAAGAAGAATCCTCACCCTGAGGAGCGGCCCGCAGGGCCGCGTCTCGAAGGGTTGGCAAGGGAGGGAGCGCTGCGACACCGCTTTTTCAACGATCTGCTGTGTGGCCCATCCTTCGAGACGGCCGCTGCGCGGCTTCCTCAGGATGAGGATTCTTCTTCGTCTAACGCCTTGGGGGCGCCTCCCCCTGTGGCGCTGTTTACAGCGCCA
>LNFM01002585.1_pt1 | contig 71925 bp, 60 predicted proteins | sample 596031 | NCBI WGS metagenome assembly LNFM01 (sample SAMN04254537, study PRJNA301005) | activated carbon metagenome | isolation source: dual media filters at the Ann Arbor, Michigan drinking water treatment plant | place: USA: Ann Arbor
CCGTCGGTAAAAACATGACCGAGATGGTTGTCGCTGCGGGATGAGCGAACCTCGGTGCGTCCCATTCCATGAGCGGTGTCGTGAACCTCGATGACGTGGGCAGGGGCGATTGGCTTGGTGAAGCTCGGCCGCCCCGAGCCCGAGTCGTACTTGTCAGCCGAGGAAAAAAGCGGCTCGCCCGACACGAGGTCCACGTAGATGCCCGGCTCTCTATGGTGATTATACTCACCCGAGCGCGATCCCTCGGTTGCGTATTGGGTGACGCCGAAATGCCCGGGGGTCAGCCGACCGATCGCTTCCCTGCTTCGTACGTAGGTCATTCTCATTCCTCCCGTTTTTATGCCGCATGAGTTCCAACCGGCGCGCGAAGTCGCTCCTCTCCGTCTGGATGGCCGGTGCTCGTGGCGAGGGTCCGGCATTCCTTTCGTTTACCCGCGTGCTCAAGCCACGGCCGGGCGCCTAGGCGCCACAATCCGAAGTTATTGTTTATGTGCATGGAGCATATATAAGTTACAGATAGGGCGACTTCAAGGAGCGCGCCCTATCGCATCGCATGCCGCTGCCATCGCCCGATTCGACAGGGCCCGCAGGCTGTGGCCGTGGTGCCGCGTGACCGGCCGGCGGCACGTCAAAGCGGTAATGGCGGGGGCTAGGATTGGAGGAGACCGCGCCCTGCCGAAAGGACTCCGGCACGGCTACGGTCGCGGCCTTCCAAGCTACCGTCCCGCCGCACCTGGTCCAGCGCTGGCTCGGGCATTCGCCAAACTGAGGCATGAGGGCTGGACGACCCGAATGTCCAAAGCCGCCGAACCCAGCGACAGAATCATTCTCGTCCTTGAGCCCTTGCCGGCTCTGTCGTCAGACCAAACGATGGCTGGTTTCACCGGAAGGACGAGGCCGGCAGCGCTCGCATCCAGATACCTAGCGAGTTCTGGAAGATCGTCGTGGTGAAGGGCGGTGCGGGTTTCGAGGCCTGCGCATTCCTACTCGAACAGGACGTCCGCCCGATCACGGAAGAGGAGTTTTACGTCACCGACGAATGGATCGGAATGTGGAAACCGATTGCGGAGATTTCGGGGAAGATGCGGGGATACACCTGTCGGATCTGGAGGCCATCGATCGGCGGCGTCGCGAAACCCTCGTGTGCGACCATTCAGCAAAGCGAGGCGTATGATCATCCGGGACTTTCGCTACCGCTTGCGTCCCGATCGCGGCTACGTCAGCCGGCAGCCCGCCGATGACGCCCGCGATGGTTGGCACGTGTCGCCAGTGCAGTTGCTGATGCGGCATCGGCTCATCGCCGTGGGCGGGGGCCCATGCTCGATCCGGATAGGAGCTGCGGTCCCTTGTTCGATCTGCCTGATTTGTTCCAGCGCGGTCGCCGCGAGGGCGGGAACCTTGATCGCCTCCCACACTCCGACGGAGACCGAAGCTGGAACGAAGCCCCTAGTTTTAGTGTGGTGTCGTCTCAATCAAAATTCATTCGCTCCAGCCGGACATCGCTGATGCCCTCGCGGCTGTACAAGATGGCGCTGGACCCAGACCCATGAAGCGCCGGATAGAATATCGCCTTGACGCCCGTGTTCGCGGCGGCCTCCCCGAACGCCTGCGCCGCGGTCCAGTCATGAGGATCTAGCAATCGCTGTGTTGCGGGTTCGGCATCAAGCTCAACGACGTCGCCGGCGTAGGAGAACGACAGGTGCATGGTTCCGCTGGAGCGCGGGCCATGCGCCTGGATCTCCGCGACGGCACATTCGAGATCGGTCGCTACGTTGAGACCTCCGATCCCAGCCGGCCGGAAGCGCGTTGCCCACTTGGCCGGGGGGAACGGCATTATCGGGGCCCCGTCCGATTTCTGGTCGCCGCGGGCGATTATCCCTTCCAAGTCCATCAGCGACTCTGCGCCGCCTATCGTTAGGCTACTCAACGGCTCCAGCCGGTGGAGCCGCGCTTCTACGCGCCGCGTACGCCGCAGCAAGATCGACAAATACGACGTCAGATCTGCCGAAAACGCATTTAGCAAGAGGATGGGCTTGGGCAAGGAGCTTGAGAAATCCTTGAACAGGTCGTCATACGTGATGAAGCGGATCTGCTGGTCCATCAACGTCCGGAAATCGTTCTGCATCTCGCCGACGACCCGATCGAGATCCATCGTCTGGCCCATGATCACGAACATGTAGGTGGCCGTCTCGAACGTCACGGCCCGACGGACGGGAGAGAACTCGTCGTATTGGCGATCGTACTTTCGTAGCTGCGCTACGGCGGTCTGCGCGTCTGCCGTCAGCGTCAGCACGTTTCTCCTCGCGCGACGGACGATCTGGGAGGTGTTGGTCTTGAGTTCGACGATCCCGTGGAGACGCCTCGAATCCGGAGAGCCCGGACAGAGGACGAAATCAGGCTCCGATCGTCCCGGACGGCCGAGCGGCACCACGTCGCAGGGAAGCAGCTTTAGAGGCAACGACCTGGACAGCACGTATCGGTGCTTCGCGAAGAAGTTCTGCCAGACGGCCTCCGGCGTACGGTTGGCGAGATGGTGCGCGAATTCGTCTTGCGCCCGCTTGAGCTCGGCAGTCGATGTCGTATCGGCCAACGGAACCTCCAGCAACGGAGTTTGCTGAATCCGAAATGGACGTCAACCTCGGGTTTCGCCACTCGGCATCGCCAGTTCGTCGCGGCCGCCGACGTTGGGGAACGGCAGGCGTGCGGCCAGCCGGACAGCGCGACCATCTAGATCTTCGAACGATGCCGGCCACGGTGGTCCGGGTGACTGAGGATGAAACGGTGTCGTTGTTACGGTGCATAGCGAAAAACCACTTCTACGGGCCGCTCGGCACCCGCCTTAGCCGACCGGGTGGCCGCAGACCCTGAAGCGACGCGACAGGCTTCTTCGAAGGCCGGGAGGCGCGGCCTGTCGAAAGCACCCGCATGCGCGGCATAACCGACGCTGAATACTAAGACGGAGCGGGAACGCGTCTCGCTCAAGATGGCCGAGTCGATCGTCTTCCTGTCGATGTCGGTCGCGACGCAGGCATGGAGTGCCACGGCGCGGGCTACTATGACGAACGTCGACCCGCACAAGGCCTCGCCGCCGCCAGGAGTCCCGCAAATCCCGGTCGGCGCCAGGACCCTCGTCGTCGGCGTCCGATACCACGACGATGGTCGCGGGCAAGTCTCGAACCCCGTGTCCCGCCTTGGGGGCCGATCGCCTGGACAAGCCTGTTCCTTGCATCCCTCAAGGTGACGAAGACGAGACGCGGGCGCGGAGCCTCCCGGCAGGGGAGGGACGGTCTCTAAAATCCGCTTTACTTCTACCGTCGCACCCGCCTGCGGCGCCGCATACGCCATCTTCTCGATGTGGCCTCGCCTGTCACCATCGGACAACGGGCGATCCAAGACCCCTATAGCCTACTGAGTCACGCCCATCCGAGCCGCCAGAATCTTGGATACAGGTTGATGTCATTCAAGACGCACGCGGTGTCCCGCCCGTCCAGGTCGGCAAGGCTCATGATGTAGCGGGTGATCGCCGGGATGGCCCGGCGGGCAAACACTTCGGAGCCGAGGTCGCCAACGAGGGCGTCGCCAGATGAGCCGAGCGCGACCGGCGCGCTGTCGGCAAGTTTTTCTATCAACGCTGACTTTTCGGTATCGGTCAGATCGATCTTGGGCTGCGGCTGCTGCAGTTCGTTGCTCGGCCAGGCGACTAATCCTAGTGCCACTGCTCGCGCCCGAAAGGGCCGTACGTAGTATTCGGCGAAGGCGCGTGCCGCGGCGGCGTAGTCCCCGAAATCGTGGCCAAAAGCCTCGGCCAGGAAAGGGTTTCCGAACATTAGAGCCAGGCCTTGGGCAAGGTCATTAGCCTTCTTCTCGTAACGGACGACGATCTCGTTCAGCGCGTAAGCCGTCTTGCGCGATTCCGCCGTTACCGGACCCGCCTGAACCTCGGCGATGGTGGCGAGAACATCACTGAACGTCGCGATTTCGACCGTGAGCAGGCGTTTGTGGCCGTGGCGTAGAGCTTGGGAATACTCCGCGAGGTCCGCCCCTAGTTCATCGTCGTCGCCGACCAGTCCAGAAGTCTCATCGAACACCAGCATCAGAGGACGGATACCTTCGGGCGCGCGCTTCCGGCCTGCCGGCCCGCCGACCTCGATCAGGGCGGCGCCGTCTGAGGCAAGATTGCTGGTGCGAAGGATTTGGAGGGCATATCCTTTCCCGGTCGGCCGCAGGGTCTCCGAAGTAACCGGAGCCCAGTGACAGGTGCCTGTATCCGGATCGACGTAGACGACGATGACCGGAAGGGCGTGGGAGAGCCAATAGTTGCCCGTGCTCGGCGCGGCATAAAGGGTGAACCCGTCATAGGTCCGGTGGACGACGTCACGACCATGCTTGATCTGAACGGCGACCTCGCGGCCGGTCACATGTCTCTTGCCGCCCGTCGCGGCGACTATGCCTATGATCCCGTCGATGCCGTAGTCATGTTTGGGCCTCTCGCTGAAATGGTGCCCCATCCTAGAAACGCATAAGTCTACAATCGCCACGCCTACGGAGCCGATAGAGCTGTTGTCCGTCGTGATCGGCAGCGCATTCTGGTGCTTGGTGTCCATCATCCATCTCCCATTTCCGCGGCGGCGCCCCTACTCCGAACGCCGCGGCCGCTCACCCGCCAGAGTTCAAGCAGATCGCCGTCACTTCCAGATGAACGCCAGATCAAAAAGGAAATATCGATCGGCTTCGCGACGCCCGCTCTGCGACATGGTGAAGATGATTTAAACCCGACATCGATCATCGGCTTACGGGATGGGTCAGCTGGGATCGTGCGGCAAAGCCGACATGGAGGTTTGGGCGACTCTCAAAAGCTTGTCTCGCGATATTCCGTCCCGAATGAGGTGAGGCGATCAGTCGCTTCTTGGGTGGGTTCCCTAACGAGCCTCTATGCGCGTCTTTTTCCAGTCCGGACCGTTCCAGTCGAAGAGTACAGTGTGAGGGGTCGAAACGCAGTCGCTCTTGATCAGGTGGACTTTGTTGGACGCAAAGCCGTCCATGCAGACACCGATGGCGATATCCGGGCAATCCGACAGCTTGGCCGCGGACCGCTGGCGAACGCCAAGCGTCGCGCTACAACTGACGACGACCCGCGAATACGTCTTCCTCCCAATTTCATACGCACGTTGGTGGGTCCAGCGACCTACCTCCTGAGGCACGTCCAGGACCGGCGTCAGTATCCAGTCCGGCCTCGACGCCAAGGCAGTGTCCCCGCCCGGATCCGATTGCTGGAGGTCTTCGCAGATGAGCACCATAACGCGACCAAGACCAAACAGATCGTAGACGATCAACTCCTGACCCGCCGCGGCGTCCTCGATGTGCCCTCTGTTCTCGTGACCCGGCTCACAGTCGATGGCGCACTCCTTCATCCTACTTGCGGCCATTCGGAAAAGATGAAGCTTCCGCTGCTGGCCGAGTACCCGTCCGTCAGCGGTCATGACGACGGCCTCATTGTGAGGGCGCCCGGTTGCGGGATCGACTATGGAACTCGCGCCCGACCCGCAGACGATAAGGGCTGTCTTACCTCCACTCCTGGAGGAAAGCCGCCGGCGCAACTCTTGAAGCGAGATGTGGTCGGCAACTAGCTCGGGTAGCAGGATCGTCCCTGCTCCTCGATCCAACAGGCTCTCCACGACCTCCGCCATCCGGGAGCTGATCGCCGACGAAGGCCTCGTGTCGAGATAGGGGCTGCTGCCGCGATCGCAGGTCGAAAAGACCAGGTCGTCCCGGTCTTCCGCAATCGGGGCGAAGCCGACCTTGTCGACGCCATCGCCGTCGGTGAGCGAGAACTTGCTTGGGCTCGGCGTCACGAACCTCAGGGAACGTCCGGTCCTTGGATGCGGGACCATCGTCAGCGAGGTGAACTGATGCGAGATGTCGGATCCGCTCGCCTCTTCGCCGTCCGATGGGAACGCGGGCTTGGTAAGATGCCCCTTTGGCACCACGATGCCGACGCCGGTGACGTCTGAGTAGCAGCCGCTTCGGGTCCGGTCTGCCTTCATTCCGGCAAGCATTGCGCCAAGAGGTCGCCCGCTACTCGACAGCCGCGTCGGATAGGCCGGATGAATGTTCATGCACGCCTGGTCTAATGCGCACATGACGACGAAAGCTCGTTCGTCCACATCTGCAACGGTGCAAGCGAACGGCACGGGTTTGCCGTCGAGATAGTCCAACGCCAGTTGGGGTACGCCCGCTTTGGACGACGTCGCGAAAAGCGTGGAAAGCGTGTTGAACTCGGCGGCCTGGCGTCCGTGCCAAGGCGTGCCGATGATCACACCGGCCCGCGGCGACAAACGATGCCACAGATTGCCGAAGAGCGCGCCGGGTGAAGTCACGATTCGCCTTGGGTCTCGCCAGAGTTGGCCGTTTCTGTAGACGGCCTCCTGCTCCTGCGCCCGCGCCTGCGGCGCACTTGTGGATATTCGAGGTTGGCCCGCCCCCAGTCGTTCGGATCCTCGTGCGGGAACGATTGCACCATGAACTCGACGAATTCATCGTCTCGTCCGAGTATTTGGAGCGTTTCCTTCATGAGGGCCGTGATCCGGTGCGTTACGAAGGGCGCGCGGTTCCGAGTGTGAATCAGAAGCAGTTCTAAAGCCTTCTCTGGATCCCCGTCCTTCAGGAGAAGCCGTGCGAGATCCGCCGTCGTCCCCGGGTCGAGAAAGCCGTAGTCCTCCTCGGCCAACTCGCGCAAGCGCAGCTTGACCTCGGCGATCTCGCCTCTACGGACCGCCAACTTGATCTCGGCGTGACGTAGGCGACGTTCCAGGTAGCTGACGGAGCCATGTCCGAGCAGCATTTGATTGCCGCGCACTCGCGCCCGCATGATTTCGCGATCTGCGTCGGCTCCCCCGATCTCGACCGCTATCTCGGCGGTAACGGCGAGAATGTTCGCGAGCTCCAGAGCCGACCTCGTGTCCGAGGCATCCGCCAACGGCCGCACCAACTCGACCGCACGCTCGGCGACCGCCTTCCCTTCATCCGTTCGCCCCACCTCAGCCAGCCTTTCCGCCAGACGACGGAAAGCCCTCGCGGGAGCCATCGCCGCGCCGAGGGGAAGCGACCTCAGATCCATTCGATCGTAGATCGCGACGGCGCGGGATTGGATGTCCAGCGAGGCGTCGATTTGCCCCCGTGCGGACATGATGTCGGCCATCTGCTCCAATGAGCGTGCCTGCCGCCATCTCGCCGTTGGAGAGTCGTCTTCCGAGAATAAGCTCGCGGCGCGCTCGATCAGTTCCAGTGCTTGGTCGAAAGACCGGGCACGCTGGAGTTGAGAGGCGCGATCTTGCAAAAGCGTGGCGAAGCGCGTCCGATATTGGAACGGGTCCGCTTCATAGGCCCTGTTGGCAACGCGCAATCCCCCCCTTCCCAGAAGGTCGTGGAGTGTTCCTCCCGACGAGGATCGTATGCCGGCTGCGGATACTGCTGCCTCCCCCAGCGCCATCAACCAATCGGCGCGCTCGTCCCGGCGTGCTCCCGCGTCCTGCAGCCACAGCGTGATTTGCTCGTGGGCAACCTCGACGCCAACCTCGGCCAACGCCTCGATCTCCGCCAATCTGGGGTCGTCGAACGCGGCACGCCGCCAGAACCCGGCAAGCACTTCCGGCTCGATCGGCGCAATGCGCAGGGTTCGGCCGGTCACGCGCTGGGACAACGAATGCATGGCTTCCAAAAGAGATCCCGGCTCTCCGGGCACGTCCTCGAAAACCGCCAGCTTTTCCTCGAACGCGCACCACGGGTAGTGACGGATCTCGTCGCGGCGAAATTGCCTTTCCACCTTCCCGCGATCGGCTTTCAAGGGGCGCGATAGCTGCGCTGCCGCGTACCGACGGGCGGACTCGACGTTCGACCTGTCCTCGACGCGGGACGGTAGGACCATGACGTCCAACGGCGAAAGCTTCCATGCGTCCCGCGTTCGGTAGACGGACTCGAGGACGGCGGCGGTACCCTCGATGCTCTGGCGGTTGTAGACCATGCACATCACCAAGGCATCCGGCACTTGCGCCGTACAGACGCCGGCGCTGTCGGCGACGCCGGTTCGACTGTCGATGAGGATCTGGGTGTATCTGCCCCGTGCCCACGACATCAGACGATCGACGAAGGCCTGCCCGTCGAAGCGCCCGTAGAAAGCCGACCAGTCGAGCCCGCCGACCTTGCGACTGTAGTCGTCGTTCTGCTTGCCTGCTCCGAGGAAATCCAGGCAGCCGCCGCTGCCGGATAGTTCGACGGGGAGATCCAGCTGCTGCACGAGGTCGTCGCACTTAGCGAGGGCGAAACGGTCCGCCAGCGGATCTTCCAACGCGTCTAGGTAGTTCCAAATCCTATCTACGAGACCATCCGATCGCGACTGCTGGGGATCCGCCATGAAGGGATGGAAATATCGATGCAGACCTGGGGCTTCCAAGTCCCAATCGATCGCCAAGACGCGCTCCCCGTTGGTGGCCATTGCCCAAGCGACGTTGGCCATCGCCATGCTGCGGCCGCTGCCGCCCTTAAACGAATAGAACGTGGATACGCGACCGTTCATGCGGTCGCGCTCAAGCGCGGGAGTTCGGCCCCCTTGACACCTTGCGGGGACGCGCGTCGCGCTAGGTCATACCGGTCATACCGGTTGGCTTCCAGGGAAAGCACGTTAACCGTGCCGAGGTTTGCCCGGCGCTCGTTCTGCCAACCTTCCTCGACGACCAACCGGCCGATGGGCGTCAGTCCATTGAAGATTTCCCTCCCTTGACGGTGAGAGACCACGGCCCCCGCGTCGCGGAGCTTGGCAAGCCACTTCGAAACCTGCGCCTCGTCCTTCGCCATCACCTTGGCGAGGTCGACGTTTCGCATCGCTTTCTCTGCCAACAGGTCGAGAATTGTTCCGAATGGCTGCGTCCTCGCGATATGCAACGCACCCTCGTCCGCGGTCCGATACGCGGCGTAGCCGAGAATGTCGGCCGTCGCCGTCAACCGTCCGGCAATGTAGGAAACGGAGGCCTCATCGATCGGCGTCGCACGTTGCAGGTCTCGCAGCGTAGCCTTCACCGCCTCGGTGGCGTCCTTCAGCACGGGAGCGGTGGCTGTTGGAAGGACATCCGCGACCACTTCCGAAATCGCGTCAAGGATCGCATCAACCTTCTCGCCTTGACCCTCTAACCCCTTGCCATTCGCCGCCTCGGAGATGGCAGCCAAGCCGGTTCGGAGCACGTCGTTCATTTCAGCATTCCCATTCATTGCTATCGAAGTAAGACGGGACAACCTTTCCGTCAACTTTCTTCCCGCAATCCAGTTCGGCTTGGTTATCGTTTCGTGATCAAGCGTCCCGTAATCCCAGATGGGTCGGTCGCATCCTACCACGTCGGCAAATCCTCTAGGGCCGCTAGGTCGTCCTCGGAAAGCTGCGCATAGCGACTGAGGTCCCTGCCGTGGGCGATCTCGAAACGCCAGCGGGACACGAGCCGTTCGAGGACGCGCCAATCGCCCCGGTGCCCGTCGAATCCCCGTTCCTCGATGGCACGATCGTAGAGCCCGGCGGCGGTATCAAGCAGCAGCGGCATTTCCCACGGATCAGGGAATCTCTTGGTATCGGCAAGCCGCGCAAGCAGTCTTTCGCCCTCGAATTCCGGATCTTGGCGCGGAGCCAGGAGATGCAGGCGGCGAAGCGGACCGATCGTCGCGACCGCAAGTTCAGCGACCGTATCACGGGTCAGCAGCCCCCCGTCGAGCAGGTCGATATCCGGTGGGTTGAAGGGGGCGGCGAGCCCACGTTCGATACACCATGCCTCCGCAAGATGACGTTCGTCGAGCCGGAACGCATGAGCCGCGTGAAACGACTTGGGCAGCGTGCTCGACGAGAGCGCTATCGGCTCAGGCCAGGTCCGCAGCAGCCAGATCGGCTCCGGGCAGCCGACGAATGGGCGTCCGTCGACGATCACGATGGAATGGCCGTACTCCTCCTGGGCCCAACCGCATTCTCTTTCCTCGGTCGAATCCATGATCACGGGCTTCCTCCAATCGCGACGGGCGCTCTCGTAGGACAGAGTGTTCCGCGACATCGGGCCGATGTCATCTTCCCATGCCCAGGCGAATTGCGACCTTGCCCTCGCGATCGGGAAGAGCGAGCTTTCGAAGTTCATCTCTAGCTGGCCGGCCAAGACGGGCCATCGGCTATAATGTTCTGAAAGCGTGAGTTGCAGTTCGAGCGATGTGAGCGGACAGCCGCTCGCCCGGGAACGCGCTTGCCGCATGAGGCGGCCACCATAGGAATACAGTGTGGCGCTCGAGCCGCGGTACGGGATCTCGATGACGGGCGTCAGGTCTGAAAGCGCCACTTCCGGCACGATGGCGTAGGCATACCCGCGGAGGATCGCTTCCTGCGGGATCTTGTGCCGAGACGTCGGCAGAACGATCGCGTCGTACACGAATGGCAGGTGGATGTGCATTCCGGCGATTCTACCGATTCGTTCTCGTTTTGCACCGAGGAAGGCGCCGCAGTTGATGTCAGTGATGCATTCGGCATCAGAACGGAGGTCGGTCCGCGCGTGCCGACCAGCCGGAGGATCACTTGAAGCTCAAAGGCCGACAAGCGCCGCCAGATCGTCGTCGCTCAGGTTGGTATCCTTTTGAGTAAGGAGGTCGGCCTCGCGACCCGGCCCCTCGGCCCGCCAACGCGCCAGCGCCGCTCTGAACGTGCTCCATCTCGGCGGGGCGCCTGCGACGATCATGACCTCCCGCAACGCGTCCATCACGAGCATGGCCTGCGCGATATCCATTTCGAACTTCCCGTCGTGCAGCGTATCGAGGACCTCGGCATCGCCGCCGCGCCCGTAAAGCGCCTCGTGGGCGGGATCGTGGTCGTCGCGCAGGCCAGGCCAGGTTGCCAATACGCCCGCCGCGACCTGCAGCGCATCGAACCGTTCCAATTTGTCCGGTCGGAAGAGCGTGAGGGGGGCGCCGGTATCCTCCGGCAATAGGTGAAAGTGCCGGCTGGCTGCCCAAGCCAGAGCCTCCCGCTTTTTGTCGAGGCGGAAGAAGTTCGGTGCGCCGTTCGCCCATGGAGCCGTTTCGACGATGATCTGGTACTGTCGCCCGCCGACATGCAAGACATGCCATACCGGTTCGCGGCGTCGCATATACACAATGCCGTCGATGAGCGCGAAGGCGCCGTCGAGGTGTTTCGCAGCGTCGAGCTCGCGGTCGTTTAGGTCCGCCGCGACCATCGTCGCGCCGGGCCAACCCTCGAAGGCGCAATGGGTCCCGAACGACTTAAGCATCAACGGCGTCGGCGAAAACCGCCAGTTCGGCGAGGTCACGATCGGATAGTCGTGCATTTCGGAAAACAGTAACGGGGACCACTTCAAATGCCCTGAAGCGAGAACCTCCGGCTCGGCCAGTGCATCGATCGTGCCCTGCAAACCGACCGCTTTTCCATTAACCCTGAAAGGAGCGAAGAAGGCCCCATTCCGCGCCAGAAGCGTTCGGTCGCCGTTGATGTTGCGTGCCCATCCGCAAATGGACTGCAAGGCAGGCAATTCGGCTACCTCGTCGAATTCGGCGCGGCCGAGGTCCGGCAAATCTACGAGTATCTCCGAGCGGAGCCGGGTATGGCGGGTGTTTTTGTGCCGGCGGCTCGGGAGGATGTCGGCCTCGTAGGCGAACGGCACCTTTAGGTATTCCATTGCTGAGTTCCTTCTTGAGAGATCGCATCATGGCTCCGACCCTATCGTTTGCCGGAAACGTCTCGTCTGGCGGATGCCCGCCACGGTCTTGAGCTAGTTGGTCAGGATGGAAGGGGGAGGCGACGAGCCCTCCCCCCCCTTTGGCTACGGCCACCGCACCGCCTGCCGTCTCGCGCTAGGCACCCGAGCGCCCTCGACCCGCCTGCGGCTTGCCGCGGCGCGCCGGCGGCGTCGGCGACACGGACTGCACCCTGCGCCTGCCCACGCGATCGGCGGCGATCGCACCGAGGGCGGGTGCGGTCTGCAGAGCGAGCCGCTCCCGGACTTTGCGCCCCAACATCCTCTCGACCGGCAGGCCGTCGAGCAGCTCGGGATGGGACCGTCCCCAGACGGAGATGAGCCTCGCCCAGGAGCCGGTGTAGACGAGGCGAACGATTGCCCGCCTCACGCGCGCCGGGTCGCCGTAATGCGAAGGCACGCGGTTCCACGAAATGCGCGTGCGCAGCGCGCAGATCGCGGCGTCCACCACTTTGCGCGGATCGTCGGCGTCGTCTGGGTCAACCCCGGCGACGATGGCGTCGATCTCCGGCGCGGAAGTCCGCCACTGTTCGTCCGTCAGGGCGTACTTCCCTGCCGCAGCGGCGCGCGCCGCTGCGGCGATGGCGTATTCCGATTGCCGTTTGGCGCGCTTCAGGCGGGCGAGGCGCTCCGGCGCCAGATCCGCCGACCAAGCCGGTTCATCTTCCCCGAGCACTCGGACCAGGGTGTCGAGGCCTCCATGATAGGCGAGCCTCTGAATCAGCGCATAGAGCCGATGGGGCGGGCCGAACGCCGCCGGCGGCCTCGAGATCGGGATCGCGGTCTTCATGCAGAAGATCGCGGCGTCGACGACGGCTCTAGTGGTCACGCCCGACGGATCGCCCTCCGCCACGTCGGGGATGAGCGGCTCGATCAGTCCCCAGCGGCGATCGTCCAGGCGGTGTTCGCCCGACAGCACCGCTGCGTCGGCGGCCCTGGCGATCATATAGGTGTTGACCGACCCCATGCGTGCCGGAATCACCTTCGTCACCGTCTCGTGCGGTCCGTCGCGGACGCCGCTTTCGAGCGGGGTGAACGCCGCGCCCATGTCCACGGACATCACGAGACGCACCTGGCCGATCGGCAGTTGGCGGCGCTCGATGCGCATCGCCGGGACGATGTTTCGCATAGCCGTAGCGAACCGCGCCTCCGGCTCGGAAGCCGCGCGCAGCGGCAGGCAAGCCTTCAACGCGGTGAGCTCTTCCATAAGATTGACCTTGGTCGCGTCGACGAGCGGAATGGGCGTTACGATCCGGTCGAGGGATGCCTGCAATTCCGCGATCTCGCTTTCTACCTTGTGCCGGAGTTCCGAAAGGCGGTCGTCGATGCCGTGTCGCAACTCCTTTTCGAGGATCCGGTCTGCCATCTCGCCCTTGGCCCGCAGTTCCGCCTCGATATTCGCCACTCTAGCCTTGCGTTCCTCCTCGTGTTCGCGGCGCCGACGGATGCATTCCGCGGCGAAATCGCCTTCGCCGACGATCTGGGCGAGTTTTTCACCAACGGCGTCCAGTACGGCCGCGTCGATGACGCCCGCATCGATCGACTTCGCGTGCGAGCGGCACTTGCGCTGGTTCCCGCACCGATATTTGACTATCTCCCGTCCGTTTTTCTGCAACGCGTGGCGAGAGAAGGAGTGGTGCTCCATTCCTGGGCAGTCGCACCCGACCGGGCCGGTCAGCCAGGGAAAGCTCCTTTGCGGATTGCGGTTCGAGCCGCATTTAGCCTTGGCCCGAAGGGCCTGATTGGCGGCGACATACGCGGCGTCCGAAAGAATCCGGTATCGCGCATTAAAGCCCCGCTTGATTTCGTGATGTGCGCGCCGCGAGGTCTTGAGCTTGCCACCGCGCTCGTCCGCGCGCTTCGTCGTCCTGCGATACGCGATCTGCCCGACCAGCAGCGGATTCCCGATGATGGCGATGACCGTGGCGGAGTTCCACTTCGTGCGGCCGGTCGGCGAAAGATAGCCTTCCTCCTCCAGCAGCGCTGCGACGCCATCCGAAGGCACGCCTGAAGCGAGCATGGCTGCCATCAGCAGGATCGCCTTGGCCTCGTGCTGGTCTACCTCGGGAAAGCCGGCAATCTCGGTACGGCGATAGCCGTAACCGGGCGTATTTGGGACGCCGCCGGCATCGACCAGACTGTCGAGGCCGCTCATCGAGAGGTTGCGCCGCCGCAGCCGATCTCGCTCCGCCCGTGCTGCGGCTGTGACGACGTCGATTTTCGAAAGGACGCGTTCTTCGGACGCTGAGTGGAACTGGACGCCGTGCTTCTCAAGCAGCTCAAAAATGGGAACGGCGTCATAGATTTCTCGGGACCACCGGTCGAAATCCTCGACGACCACGTACTTGACCTTGCCCGCTCGGACCAGGTCGAGCAGTTTCTGCAAAACCGGCCGGTCCGCGTTCGCGGCGGAAAGCCCCTCCTCGTCGAAAAAAACGATCCTGCAAGGGCCCAGCCCCTCCACGTACCTCTCGATGGTCGTGTGCTGCCGAGTGATCGACGAAGGATCCTGGGCCGCCGACGAGTAGCGCGAGTACGCGAAAAACGTGCGCATCAGCGCGCCGGGCGCCGCGAGGGTCTTTTGCGCAGCGGGCTCGGGAAAGCGGGTGGACGCGAGCGCGTCGAATGGGACGCTCTTGACGGCGGGGAGGGCAGCGGGGCGGTGGGCGTGCTTACTCATGTAGCCTCCTAGGGAACAAAATACGGATATTCGCGGCGTCAGCCGCTGGCGGTCGCGACGTTCAGAAGGCGCAGCGGTTCCTCTCGCCGCGTCCGCGCCCGAGGCGGACTCCTCGCGCGGACGACCCGCTCAAGAGCCGGGGCTTGGTTACTCTCGGACAGGAGCGGATCGGGAGGCGGCGCTCAATCCGACTCGCCGAATTCTCATGCTAAATAAAATAGCAGTCATAGATTGCACATTAATTTCTTGAAAAAAGGTCGAGTGCGTCGTAGTAAGCGAGGGCCACATCGGCCGGGGTGGTGCGCGTCTCGCCCATGGACGGGACGCGCACCAGAATGTGCGATGCGCCAAATTTGCCGAAGATTCTGGTGCCGTCGGTCATGTCGATTTCGAAATCCGCCTGCATGTGCATGTGGAGATCGTCGCTTTCGTCCTCTGGCGTCATGTCGGCTCCTCGGCTTTGCGCTCGCGACAGCCGACATATAAATGGTAGATTTCAGAATACAAGTATGACTTCACAAGATTCTTTTCGACCTCATGTCGGCGAGCGCCGCGATCAGGGCCTCGACTGCAAGATGGGTGTCGACCTCGTGAAGATGGCGGGATGCGTTTCGGTTCGCATCGGACGGGCGGCGGGGCCGCCCATTACGGGTAGCATAGGCGCGCAGGGGCGCGCTGGCGCGGCCGGGGGCCGATCCATTACGGGTGGGTTTCAACAAGGGGATGCCTCTCGGAAGCGCACGGTTAGGCCACCCCGTCGAAGCGGGCTGCGGATCCGTGCTGGGGAGGTTGGAGCGCCCAATGCGGCGATCGACAATATTATATCATTGGTATAAAATATGGCAAGTGAAAAATTGGCTGTGAGCTGGCATGGATCTGCATCTGGCCGCTGCTGTCCAACAAGAAGTCGGATGGCGCTCTCAGGTCGACGCTAGGCTATGAGGTCGCGCTCCTTCGAGCACCTAGAGTGCGCTGTAGCACGCAGTGTCAAACGGCGCGGCTCGCCGATCCTGATCTTCAGGCCAGCAATCGGAGAGCCTATCCCGCGTCTTTGACGCGGGACCGATCCGGTGGCCCTATCGGGTTGCCCCGAAGGCGCTAAGCCGGCGAGGTCGGGACGACTCGCCGCCGTGGCATTATGGTGGAGAAGGCGAATCGATAGCAGCGATGGGGGTTCGGCGGAATTTTTACGCTTGGACGGTAGAAGGGGTGACGGGCTGCGCGGTGTGAGCCGTTCGTACGGAACCGTTCGATGACCAAGCACTTGGTGCAACTGCCGTTCAGCTATGAGGTGACCGTCCTGCCGGTCAAAAAAACCGGCGGGAAGGTACGGACCCAGGTCAGGGACTATACCGACGTCCTCATCGAGGAGGTCCCTGCAGCGCACGCTCCGGTGGCCGTACGCTACGAGAGCGAGTACGGCCCGATCGAATATCGCATCTGGAAAAAGACGCTGGTGGAGATGGCCATCGATCGGCAAAGCGAACTGCCGATGTCACCGGACGAGTTCGTGCTAGCCGTCTCCGATCGGGTCATGGCTTCCGAGCAGATCGGTCCACGCGACCGCTTCTTTGATCCGGCGCGCTTCCCGACCCGTGCGACGAGCGGAGGCTTGGCCCGGCCTTCGCCGTTATTCTTTATGACCTGGACGCCTCTCGCCTTCCGCGAGAGGTGGAAAAAGCGTCGCACCAAGGATTCGACGCACGATAGGGAGTTGGGCCTCGCACAGGAATTTCTAGTCGGCGCTGTGGTATCGATCGAGGGGGCGGTTCATCTTGAAACGACCGAGCCGGTGCTGGTGGTCCTGGACCGGGCGACGCAGCCACGCATCGTCGTCTCGACGGAGCCGGCGAGATACCCTGCATACGACGTGTTCCGCCTCGACCGGCTTGACGAGGCCGTCGGGTGGGCCAACCGCGCGAACCGCAGGGCGGCGCCCTTGCCATCGCTCGATATCCCGATACCGGCGGCCTTGGCCCGCGAGGACGAACGGGAACTCGCCGATTGGGTCGTCCATGCCTGCAAGTTACTGCGCGCGCCTGGCGTCCCGGACGCGGACAATCCTCGGCACCTCGCGGGTATACTCGTAGACCGCGTCCGAAACGCAAATAGGCTTCCCGACGCCGGGGAGGCAGAGGATATCCTCGAGGCCTTAGGCCCGTCGATCGACGCGGCGGAGGCGCAGGGAACCGGAATTACGGGATCGCCCCAGGACGACCGCTGGCTCGACGAGATCCGCGCCCGTTGGGACATGTCGACGCGGGCCGGAAGAGGCGCTGGCAACTGGCTGTCGCCGGAGGACACCGCTGCCATGCAGGATTTGTGACAGGTTGCCGAAACGGAGGACGTCACACGCCATCGCTCGGCCGTCGGGATCGAACCGTGCCGCAAATCCATCGCTTCGCCGACGCGAGCGCACGCGATCGCTTCGCCGCACCTCAATCATGCCGCCCTGGCGGCTCGCGATCGTTGGTTTCCATCTTCGACTATGGCGTTGCCTCTATGGCATCGAGAGCCGAACAGTGGCAGCAATGCCGGCGCCCAACTCGACTTGAAGGTCATGAAGATGCAGGACGGTCCGGACGACTTCGCCGAAGATTTTTCCGCGCCACGGCCCGGCCCGAACGTCGCGAAGACGCCGGAGGAGGCAGCCGCCGCCGAGGCGCAGGTCGTCCAGAACATGAAGGACGTCCGCTACATCGTCCGCGAATACCCCGTAGGCGTCGTGGTCGGCATGTATCTGAGGGGACTTGAGGACGACGCGAACGAGATATTCGTTCCCGACTATCAGCGAGACCTGATCTGGCCGGAGAAAAATCAGTCGCGCTTCATCGAGTCGCTCCTGATCGGGCTGCCGGTCCCGTTCATTTTCGTGGCCGACGCCAATGTCGTCGACGAGCCGGACAAGGTGGGCCGTTTGGAGATCGTCGACGGCGTGCAACGCATCCGCACGCTGGCTCGCTTCCTAACAGGCGAGCTCGTCCTCCATGGTCTGGAGAGGCTGCCGCTCCTCAACGACTTCACGTTTCACGACATGCCGCCGTCCAGGCAGCGTCGTTTCAAGCGTGTGACCCTCAGGCTTATCGAACTGACCGAGTCGGTTGGCGAGGATGTCCGGCGCGATATGTTCGATCGCATCAATACCGGATCGGTCGGCCTGGAGGCCGTCGAGGTCCGGCGCGGGATGCGTCCCGGCCCGTTCGTCGACCTGATCAGCGTCTTGGCGAAGGACGAGGAATTGCGCCGCCTCGCCCCCGTGTCCGAAGCCTTGGCGAAAAGGTTCGAATACGAGGAGCTCATCACGCGGTTCTTCGCCTTCGTCGATCGCTACGAGACGTATGGGCGCGGGCCCGAGGGCAAGGTCGTGAAGGATTTCCTCATGACTTACGTCAAGGACACGAACGAGGAGTTGGCGGCCGAGGGCGGCGATAGGAAACGGGCCGAGATGGATGAAGCGTGGAAGCGGATGCTCGCCTTCATCGGCAGGCATTTCCCGGGCGGCTTCAAGAAAGCAGGACCCGGCCGCAAGGTACCGAGGGTAAGGTTCGAGGCGCTGGCTGTCGGTGTGGCGCTGGCGCTCCGCGAGGAGCCTGACCTCATCCCAAACGATCTTTCCTGGCTCGACAGCGCGGAATTCAAGAAGAGGACGACGACCGACGCTTCGAATAATCGGTCCAACCTCGTCGGCCGGCTCGAATTCGTTCGCGATCGATTGCTTGGGCGGTGACCTACGATTTCGAGACGGATTTCCAGATCCGCAAGCAGCAGGTCCGGCATTACCTGGCCATCCTCGTAGCGATCGAGAAGATGACACGCGCTGGCAGGTCGACCCCTCGGCAAAACGCTCGGCTCCTGACCGCGAGGGCCGGCGCCTTTCTTCTACTTTACAATCTGGTCGAGGCGTCGATGCGAAGCGCCATCCAGGAGATCCACGACAGGATCGCGGTCGACAGCGTGCCCTTCGAGGCCCTGACGCCATCCCTCAAACGCGAGGCGATGAGACGTTTCAAGCTGGCTGCGGACCCCGAGCAGCACCATGGGACGACCGACCTTCCGTCCGCTTTCGTCGCCATTGCTCTGGAAGGCGGGGTCGACATGGCCGGGAACGTCGACGCCCGTCACATTCGCGCGCTCTCGAAGGTCTACGGGTTCTCTCTTGACGTCCCCGACCATACTTGGGGCGGCTCGGATTTGGTCATCATCAAATCCGCGCGGAACGACCTCGCGCATGGGCACGTGACTTTCGCCGACTTGGGCCGCGACTATGGCATTGACCGCATAAGGGAGATCAGTCTGCGGAGCCTCGGATATATGAGAGCCATCCTGGGCAACGTGTCGATCTTCCTGGAACAGAAGCGCTACCTGCAGGGTCCATAGCAGCGCCCACGGTGCCTATCCGGCATCGGCCTGTCGTACGTGCGCGAGAATGGCTTCCCCCACGGCTTGAGCGAGCGCCGGCGGAACGGCGTTCCCTATCAATCGGCCGATTTCACGGAAATTTACCTTGCGCGCCGGGGGGACGAACGCGAACTCCGGCGGGAACGACTGAAGTATAGCGCCTTCCCGAAGCGTGATCGCGCGATCCTGTTCCGGATGGCCGAAACGGCCGTTTCCGAAACCGTAGAACTGCGTCGTGATCGTCGGCGATGGCTTTTCCCAGGCCATTCGTCCGTAGACGGAGGGATAGGTTTTTCCACGTGCCGTCGTATGGCATTTCACACGCATGTCTTCCGGCCAATCCCTCCAGGTCCCGGATGGGCGCGACGCGCGAATGCGCGTGAGATTGGCAGGAGTCAACGCCCGCGACGCATGCAGTGGATCCGGTCCATACGACGTGCCAGCGGGAACGTCAGGCAGCGCCCCGATCGCTTGACGGACATTGATCACTTGGTCGCTTGGCTTCGGCAGCGCGATCTTGCCAAGTCGAGACCCTAGCATGACCAGGCGACGGCGCGCCTGAGGAACGCCATAGCGCGAAGCGTCGAGCACCTCCCAGCTCACGTGGTATCCTGCCGCTTCAAGTCGGTGAACGAAGTCGTTCCACAGCGGCAACTGCGCGAGGCGTGGCACGTTTTCCAACGTGATCAACTCTGGGCGCGCTTGCTCGACCAGCCGGGCGAATTCGAGCAGAAGCTGCCATCGCTCGTCGATGGCCCTTCTCTTGGTGGTGTACCCGGAAAAGGGTTGGCACGGCGCGCAGCCGGCAAGTAGCCTCACGCCCCCTGCTCCGAACATCGACTTGATGCCGTCGCCGTCCAGAGCGGCGACGTCCTCCTGATGGAAGCAGGCACCGATATTTGTCTCGAATGGATAGCGGCACGCCGGATCGACATCGATGCCGGCCACCACCTCTATTCCGCTGCGCTGCAGGCCGAGCGAAAGCCCGGCCGCTCCGCAGAACAGATCGATGGCCTTGACCGATGGGGCGGGGCGAGAAATCGAATCCATGTCATCTACTCCATGCCGATCCTATCGCAGACATGTCTGGAAATCGATCGCGGAATTTTCGGAATGGAAGGGCGCGGCCTAGCGACAAAAATGCCCCACTGGAATGGCGATGAGATCTAGACAAGCGGGTGCGGTAGGACGGCGGGAGCCGCTCCGAAAACCCGGCACAAATGCGCGTTCGATCGTCGGCCATATTTGCGATGCTGTATGAAGCCCTCGACCCCGCGCAGGCTTCGTGTGGCGGTGATCGAGCGGTGCGTGGCAGCTTTGTAGATCAAAGCAATCGCACTATAAAAGTAGATTACAGTACCAATATAGAATGATATAGACAAAATGATTTCAAAATATATCGCGTTTATACATATCTATAGTACCATACAGAGTATTCGCATTTTTTCAAGGCGAGGTCTGCATTGGCTAGGCGATCGTGATCGCTTCAACGAAACGCCAACGTTCGAGAAAATAGCTGATCTCATCTAAGTAATTGAATTTAAATCGATTTATCGGTTTTGGATAATCTCGCGACGGTTCCATTCCGGCCCTTTTTAGCGGGCCTGTGCACTAATTTAGCGGCTCGTCTCTTTACAAGTATAGGCGTAGTATTATATAATTGTGACTTCATGCGATTTAGAGAATGGTTGAGGCGCACCGTGGCAGTGAAATATGGCAATGCCGGGATTTCCGATAGGCTTAAGAGGGCGAGGGTCGTCGCCGGCTACCGGTCTGCACGCAGCGCCGCCGCGGCGTTCGGCTGGCCATCGGGCTCGTACCTAGGCTTCGAGTCGGGGACCCGCCGAGTTCCGGACGACAGGCTTGCTGAGTTCGCAATGGCATTCCAGTGCCCGCTCGAGTGGTTGAAGGAAGGGGACGCCCCCCGTACCGGGCGCGGGGCGATGTTCGCTACCGTGGCCGGTCGCTCGATGCGGGAATTGATCGCGGAGTATGCGATCGAAGAAGAGCGCAATCTTCCTGCGACCGTTCCCGCGTTCGATAGCGGTCACCGGCTTGCGCTGGCTCGTGCGCTGGCAGGATTCAAGAACGCGCACGCAGCGGCCCATGCGTTCGGGTTCCGCCCCTCCACGTACGGCGCGTACGAGGCGGGAAGGACGAAGCTGCCCGCGTTGATGGCGGGCGTTTATGGAATGGCGTTCGGGGTCAATCCGAATTGGCTGCGCACGGGCGAACCGCCATCGGGGCTCGACCTGCCGCACGGCGTGACGGATGAGGAAGCGGCGACCCTAGTCGCAACCGGCGACATGACCTTTCCCGCCACATCCGTGATCGGGGACGCGACCGTCGTCAGCGCCCTAGACGCCATGGAAGGGCGTCGGATCTCGTCGCGGTCTGTCGATCCCGCCGACTCACTAAAGATTCCGGAATGGCGGCGCGCCTGCCATCTGGACACGCCCGTCCTAGCGGAGTGGACGCTGCCCGCCGCCCTCGTCAATCACGTGCCGAAGTCGCGGCGCGGTGCGTTGGTCATCATCACTGTGCGCGCCATCGAAGGCGTTGCCACTCGCATTCAGGCCGGCGACCGAGTTGCTGTGGTGCTCGGCGGTGACGGAGACCCGGCGGCCACACGCGTGGCGTTGGACGAAACTAGCGATTTTGTCATCACGCGCGATCCCGGTAATCGCTTCGTCGGAACGGTCGCGCTTCACCTCGGCGGATCTTTCTGACACGCATGGCCGGCCTTCGTCACGACCGCCGAACATCTAGCGTTGCTCGCCACGACCGCCCACGCCTCGAAAACTCGCACCGTCGTCAGGGATCTTCAAGCGGTCGGCAAGACGAATCCGCCAGGCGCTCTTTGCGTGCAGGGGAGGGGGCGACCTAAGCCCCCTGGCTCACGATCCGCTACAAAGTATCGGGCGCTTCCTGTATCCGCAGCGCGCTGCGACATCGTCGCTGGTCAGAATTTTGGCGCTACGCGGAAGGTGCCGGCTTTCTTGGGGAGTCGCTTGGACAGCAAGGGGCCGGCCAGCTTCGACAAGTCCCGATGCGCTTGCGACAATGCATCCATGGTCTCGGCTATGCGCTTTCGGTTGCCTTTGGTGAGGGCGCGGTAGCTCTTGGGTTTCATCGGATGGTAGTCTTGGTACCATGCCCCGTAGCCGCCACTCCAGATACGCTCGAGCGCGCCGAGGTTCTCGTCGAGGTGCTTGTAAAGGACCAGCAGCCGCCGCCACCGATGCTCGTCGAAATCGAAGCCGCCGTCGGTGAACCTTCGGCCGGCCTCGTACCCCCACGACATCAGATGCCGCACCACTTTCGGCGACATGCCGAGATTAAGCCCACCCTCGTGTGGGCTAAGGAAAATCCTCACGATACGTTCCCGCTGGCCTGTGATCTCGGACAGCATCTGGTCTTGCCAATCCTTCGCCGAACTGAGGATCTGCCAGGCGAATTCACTCAGGCGGGTGATCTCCTTGATCTGGACACCCATCGCCTGGCCAGCGCTCGTCGGCAGTGCCACTCGACTCGTCACCTCCCCTGTATCCCAGAGCAGTTCCTCTAGGCTGAAGGCGAAGGTCGGCCGGGACGGCAGGATGCCGTCGAACATATGAATGGGGAAGTTGCTGCTGATGCCGCCGTCCGAAAAATGGACCGTTCTTATTCGCTTGTATGGTTTGCCACCGAGCGACTTCACGATCGACGGCAGCTCCATATCTTCCATGCGCAGGGGGACCGCCGAAAAGAGCAGCGGGAAGCTAAGGCTCATCCGCACTGCGACCAACACCGGCAACCTGTCCTGCGCGGGAAAGCGCCAAGCGCCCGCGTACCGCCGCCAACGCCTGTTTTCGCCGCTGACCAGGTGGTCCATGACAGCCCGAGGAAAGAGACGATCCCATTCGGGTTTCATAAAACCTGCGGGAGCGCCCAGGCGCGGCAGCGTGTGCGGGCGCCTCATGGACAGATTCGTCGTGACGACCTTCAGATCGATGATCGGCCGCTCGGGATCGGGTCCGATCAAATGCCCGAAGCAGAGTGGCTCGGGATGGTTCGGGTCGCCGAAGGCGATGTGCTGCAGGGCCCCGTGCATCCAATCGGTAAGACCGGGAAGGCCGGCCTCTTGCGTGAGACCGGAGCAGATCCCGTAGCCGTGAGACGGCAGGTCCCGGAGGGCGTTGCGCAAGGGTCTGCCGACGGTTCCCCAGGCCCATCGAGCCGCGCCGAGGAGGCCACCGGCCACGCCGCCTACAATGCCAAGCAATCCGATGGAGTAAACGCTGTCCCCGACGAGGGCCGCCGGCAGCCCTAGAAGGGCGGCGCCCAACGCGGCAAATGGTAAGCCGTGCCAAGCCGACCGCCGCAAGAGTTGGCGTCGGCCACCAGCGGAGATCGCCGTTTTTGCGATATCGGCAGCGGGTTTCAGCTCCGTTGCCGGCTGGAAGAGCGACAGGAGACGGTCGGGGAGCTCGTCGCAGTAAGTCTTCAACACGACGAAGCTGTCGGGGCGTCCGTTTTGGCGCCCGTATTCCGCCGCCGCCGCGAACGCCGCGGCGATCGCCCCGGCCGACGTGCCGCCGATGGAACGCAGCCTATACTTCGTGGCGATCTGGAGGATCGCGTAGGGATACACGATCCCGGACGTCACGCCCCCCTTCATTATCATGTCGCAATCCGGAGGGTCGAGCAGATCGAAGTCCGCCGGCTTGAAATCGGGCAGGCTTTCGGCCTGTTCCTCTGCGTTTGTCGTCGAAGTCGTCATCGTCGCCCCCCTTACTGGATATTCAATCCCCGAACGGGCTCGGCGGAAAGGAGTAAGTCGAACGTGCCGGGCGCGGCGCGATTGTCGCCTGTGACGGATGTTCCTGCTCCTGGACCAGACGAGGGAGCGCCGCGCTCCTGACCACGCTCGATCGCTGCGGCGGGCCCGGATTTTTTCGATCTCTCCGCTCTGGTCGAGAAGCTCGCGCAAGCGCGAAAAGATTCAACTTGCGCGATATCTCGGAGCCGTTAGCTTCCCCTAGGGCAAGGGGCGGGCGTGCGTATGATCGGCATCAGGAGCTTTCGGCGCATAGCTTTCGTTGTCGCTTGTGCCGCCGCGATGGGCGGGTGCGGATCGCCCCAGCTCGTCGGCGATCCGGCCGTCGGCGTTTCCGTCGGGAAGGTCCTCAAGGGCATCCGCTGCGAGTTCGTCGCCTACGTCAACGGCAAGACCGGCACCACCCGCTTCCGCGCCGTGAAGCCCTGGGTCATTCAGGGGAAGTTGATCGTATCCGTGGTCAACGACAGTTCGTTTGATGCCGGCGGTACTCTCAAATCTTTCGCGGGCGGCGTGCCTTTCGGCATCGGCTTCGAAGGCGGCGTCGCAACCAAAGACACGAGCTCCCTGACGATCGACTTCTCGCTAAACCCCGGCGACAAGCCGCCGACACCGTGCGACGTGCCGCAGCCCGGCTTCGGCCTGGCACAATGGCTCGACGCTGTCGAAGAGGCCAAGACCGGCACGGCCGGGCTGATCCTAAAAGACAAGGCGTATGCTTTCGGCTTGAATTTCGGGGTGATCTCCAAAGCGGGCGTAAATGCATCCTTCGGTGTTCAGCCCGTCAGCATCAACGCCAGCGCCCTGCGGAAGCGCGACGACGTGCAGAACCTTACCATCGCGATCAAGCCCGCGGCCGATCGCGAGATCATCTATTACCAAGAGGTCCCGACCGCGCGCTCGAAATCGAACGCCAGTCCCGAATTCGGCGGCGACGGCAGGGCAGCGCCGACACGGCGTCTGGTTCCCGTGCGGGGCACGCCGGATCTGGGGCCCCAGTTGATCCAGAAGCAGCGCGAATTGCTGGGCATCGAATAGTGGACTGCCAGCGGCTATGGAGGTTGTGATGCGCGGTACAACCGCAGCTCTTGCGAGCTCGGTATTATTGATAGCAGCGGCCTATTTCGTGCCCGCGAGGGCGCAAAGCCCGCTCCCGGCGGGCGTCTCGATAGAGGACCTTCTCGGGACGATGCTGCGCGCCTCGAAATGGGAGCAGTCGGACATTCCGGTGTGTTGGGAGAATCCGTCGAGCGCGACGGAGCCCTTCCAGAAGGTCACGGCCAAGGCGGTGGCCGAAACGTGGGAGACACATGCGCCCATCACTTTCTCAGGGTGGGGTGCCTGCAAGCCCGAATCGAAGGGCATCCGCATCCAGATCGCCGACGTTGGTCCGCATGTGACGGCACTCGGAAAATACCTCGACGCCAAACCGAACGGGATGGTGCTCAACTTCGCGTTCGAGAATTGGAGTACGGGTTGCGCGACGACCCGGGAATTCTGCGCATACGCCGTGGCGGCTCACGAATTCGGCCATGCTCTCGGCTTCACGCATGAGCAGAACCGCGACGATGCGCCCAGACAGTGCCGCGACGAAAAGAGCCAAGGCACGAACGGCGACTACAAGGTCACGGCCTACGATCCCCTTTCAATCATGAACTATTGTAGCCCCCAATGGAATGGCGACGGCAAGCTCAGCAAGCTGGATATCGAAGCGCTACAAAGGGTTTACGGCAAACGCTAGCGATCCTGTCGCTCGTCGCCGGCACCTTATTTGCGCTCGCTAGCGCTCGGGCGGACGGCATCGCCGTCGGTCTCTACGGCGGCTATGGGGGCCGTGTCGTGCACGTGCACAGCAAGGGCGTGCGCTACAACGGCGTCGTCGATGTCACCTCGGGCTCGGGCCTGCTCATCAGCGACAGCTATGTGCTGACGAACAAGCACCTCGTGTTCGCGCCCGAAAACTATGCGCAGATCACCACGGAGGTGCGCGTCGGCAATCTGAAGGCCGAGCCGTTGATCGTTTCGAAGTCGCTCGCGGACACGACACGGGATCTGGCGATGATCGAACTTGCCAAGCCGGTGACCTCGGCGTCCGTCCGTGCGAGCTGCCCGATCGCGATCGAAACGGAGCCGAAGAAAATTCCACCCGGCTCCACGCTTTATGTGCTGGGGTTTCCGCTCGACAAGAACCTGTCGATCGTGAGCGGGCTGCTCAGCAATCAAGATGGCGGCAACGGTCGCTGGCAGACAGATAGCGCGCTGAACCGCGGCAATAGCGGCGGTCCTGTCTTCGATGGCAACGGCTCCTGGGTCGGTATCGTCGTTTCCGGCGTCGCCAAATGGCAGTCCGGGACGGAGATCGTCGACGTCGATGGCGTCAACTTTTTCCTGCCTCTCGCCGAATTGCTCGCGAGCGAGCTCAACGCCACGATCAACGCGATTGCGGACGATCAGCGATGCTGGATTCGGGAGACCCTCGATCGAGCGAAGTTCATCGCGGATGGCCAAAGGAAGGTGACCGAGTTGGCGCGCGCTTTCACCGTCGCAAAAACAAAGGACGACCATCCTGTCGTCTTCGGCTCCAGTTCCCGGAATTATTCGGAGAGTTTCGCTGCGGAGCCGGGCTTCAAGATCAGCGGATGCGCTTTCAATGCGCAAAGCGCCAACAACGCCGACGATGTCGTGTGCCGCGTCACGCCTGAAGGTGCGGGCGCGACAATCGACTTTAGGTTGACGAGCGGCCCGGCCGTTGATCGCTGGCGGGGGTGGCTACAAGGCACGGTTACTTTGCAGCAAGAGAAAATCGTTCCTTAACGCATCGAGACGAGCCTGACGGATAGATTATCGTATCGTATCGAGCGGGATGCAATCGTTCTAAGCATCGCCCGACTCGTAGGAAGTTCAAAGGCATATGCCCCCCATAAAAGTTTTGAGCACGGCCCCGATCCCGCCGTGCGTCGGGACGTATCCGCCTTAAGACGTGATCTTGCGAGCGTTAGAGGACCAGAGACCGAGGTACCAGCCACGGCTGTCGCGCTGGGATAAAGGGAAGGCAGCCGAAGAGGACAGGCTTCGCGGCGAGGAGGATCGACGAGGGCTTCTCGCGGAGCGAGGAAACGCAGCGTCCGGCGGAAACTCGTCGGAGCTCGCATGGAGGTCCGCGGCCTTTACGTCGAGCCCGTTCGGGGCCGCGCATCCATGTCACGGCTCCAGCGCGTTTCTGAGTTGCGACGGTTCCACCCGTCTGACGGCCGTGGCGGACCAACGTTCCGATGCATTCAGGCCTTCCCCACCACGAACCGTTTAGGGACGAGGACGTGGATTCCCGAACCGGATGGCCAATAGACGACGAAACGCTGGACCGGAATGCCTTCCCCGCGGCAAACCAGCTCGACGACGGCATCCCGGATCAATTCTATGCCGTTCGCGTTGGCCTGCTCGATCAAGAATTCTGCCAACTCGGGCGGCGCCTCGGAAATCGCCAGTTTGGCAAGCGGGTAGACCTCATCGCGGAACGGATAATCGCCATTGGGCAGTGTCGGTGCAGCGTTCATGGCGTGATGATCGGCGAGGTCGATTGGAAGATCAACGTCCAAACAGGCGTCGGCCCGTACCGCGGCCTCGGTCATCTTTGGAATGCGCTCCCGACGACGGCTTCGGAGAGCTGCTGCGACTGAACGGGATGGCAATGCCCGCGTGAACGCAGATGAAGGCGAGGACCTAAGGACCCGGCTGGAGAATCGACTTCCCCATCCGAGGCCGGCGACGAAGTTGGTAAGCGGGCTTAAGAAGGCTCGTTGGATCGAAGGTCGGCACCGGGCGGCCTGGAGGCCGGCCTCGCTTAAAGCAACGGCGGAAACCCCATCCCGCCGCAGATGAACCTGGCGTAAAACCCTTCGTGAGGATCCGCGCCAGAAGTGGAGGAGCGAGCGTCGATACCGATTGCCTTTACCGCTCGGCCTCGGCACGCCCTCTGGGAGCCGGTCCAGCCCGTGAGTGCATCAACGTCCGGTTGTCGAGCGGGCCGCGGTGGGAAGCTGCGATTTCATCCGTGGCAGCCGGCGAGGAAACGGGAACGGCTTGACGGGCGGCGGGGGCACGGGCGGTCGGCGCTCCGGGTAACGCGGCGTCCAGCCATCGAGGAACTCGGCGAAATGGGGGTGGGTGGCCTTATGCTCCGTCAGGTACGACACCGTCGCGTCGAGCCCCTCCGCCAGAGCGGCGGGCGTGGACAAGCCCGTCGCGCAGGCCCAATGCATGTAGACGCCGAAGGTCAGCAGGGCGTCGCATTCGCAGTAGGCGCGTACAGCGTCGAGGCGTCCGGCCTCGACCATGGTCGCGACGGTTCCGCCCGACCCCCCGATCTTGCCGGGATATCCAAGGGCAACGGACGCCTCCTGCAGCGTGAGCCGCGTGGAGCTGCCGTAGTCCGAGCACTGCTCCATCAGGTCGCAGTGCCATCCGGGGGAATATCGATGGTGATAGCCTGCCCATTTGTCGCCGGACTTGGACCAGACGTCGGTGGCGATGCCGTGCATCATCGCCCTGAACCTGAGGACGGCTAGGTCGAAGGAGCGGCCGTTCCAGGTGACGAGGCGGGGTTTTTGCTCGGCGAAGAACCGCCAGAAGGACCGCAGCAGCATGGGCTCGTCGTAGGACGCGTCGCCGCCGCTCCGACACTCCTCGATGACGTAGGTCTCCAGATCCCCGTCGCGCACGATGCGGGCAACGACGAAGCTGATCGCCACGACCTCGTGCCAGGCGATCTTGGGGAATTTCTCGGGAAGCCAGTCGTGCGGTAGGAGCCGGACGTCCGGCACCGTCTCGATGTCCAGCGCGAGCAGGATCTCGGGTCGAAAATCGGCCATGATGTCTCCCTCAGTTCAAGATCTGGCGCTCGGCCTTCTCGCGGCCCCGCACGACGGTCTCGGCGATCCGCCTCAGGCGTCTCACCGAGCCGCCTCCCCACGCCTTCGCCATCACGGCGAGCTCGGCGCCGTCGAACGGCGGGACGAACCGTTCGTCCCAACCGCGGGAGCGGGCGATGTCGGCGGCCAGGTGCCTGGAAAGCGGAACGAGGTGCTCGCGACCCGGAGCCGGGATCTCGACGATCGCCGAGAAGCGATCGAGCAGGGGGCTCGGCATCCGCTTCACGTCGTTTGCGGTGGCGACGATGGAGACATGGGACAGGTCCATCTCGACCTGGAGGCAGGGATCCATGAATCGACCCGCAGTCTCCGGTTCCAGGAACTGCAGCATCGCATCCCAGAGGCGACCGTAATCGGAGCGAGTAGGCGCCTTGTCGACCTCGTCGACAAGCACGAGGGGATTTGCGGTACCGAACCGTGCGCAGGCCATGAAGGGGCGGTTCGGTTCGGTGGAGTACCAACGCCTTTCGGTGCCGCCAAAACTCGCTCCAGCGTCGCCGCTGCCGTCGATGCGGAAAACGCCGACCCCTAGGATCTCGCCGAACCGCCGCACGAACCGACTCTTGCCGACGCCGGGCGGCCCGACGAGCAGCTTGGGGGGCAGCCTGATGAATTCCTTGCCCACCAGTTCCCGCAACATCTGGTCGATCGGAAGCTCGCAATGCGGGAACTCGACCAGCAACGACGCACGCGCCCCGGCCAGGTCGGGCGTCGACGTCAAGGGGAGGGGGCGGCCGATCATGCCTTCGTAGGACCGGACGGTTTCCTTGGTCCTGCTATCCACTTTGCCGATGGCGGGGCAGACGATCACGGCTCCGCTGGACGGCGCATCGGCCTTGATCGGCGCGTACGCCGGAGGGTTCAACGACGCAGCCGCCGCAAGCGCGCGATCGACAGCCTTGTGCTCCCAGGTCTCCTTCTGCTTCTTCATAAGCTGGTTCATGGCCGCGTTGGCCTCGTTCATCGCCGCGGTACGCAAGGGCTGGAGAACTTCCTCTCCGATGCCCAACGCGCATTCGGCGATGGTCTTCTTGCCGATCCAGCGCGAATGGCCAGCCGCCATAGCCGACAACCCCGCGAGCAGGATCTGCGCTCGAATGAACTGCCGGTCGGTTTCCTCGATCCAGTCGAGGATCAGTCGCGCAGCCGCGGCGACCGGGTCGGCGGCCTTCTCCAACCGCGCGAAGGACGTATCGAGGTCGATCTCGATCGGCACGTCCTCGTCGTCGAGATCGGGTTTTTGCGTCGCCAGGGCCTCAAGCTCGCGCCAGTCGACCTCGGGCAACCCCGCGCGGGCGGCGAGCTTCCGCACCACGGACTCCGTGGCGAATCGCTGGATCTCGCCGCGAAGGGAAGCGGCCAGGCGAGCGCAGGCCTGCTGGTCGGTCGGGTTGGCGCACAGCATGAGGACGGCGTCGGCGATGGCGCGCCCGCGCTCGTCGCCGTCCGCGGCACGCAGCGTGTCGACCCCCCGAACGATGTCATCCAGGGGCTGGGAAGGCGGGGCGGGATCGTCGTCGTCGCTGTGGATCTCGTGCCAATGCACCTCGCGGGACCGACGCGTGCGAATGCGCCGGAGAGCCAGGGCGAGCTCCGTGTCGTGCAAGCCGACTTCCGTGACGAGCGCATCGACGGACTCGCCCCAGTGCGCGACGTCCTGCAACCCGTACCGCATCAGCCGGGGGAAGCCGGCGATGATCTCCGCTCGATTGACGGTGTCCCTAAACGCCACGGCGTGTCTCCTTCGTCGGAATGGGATTGTTGGAGCGGCCCGGCCCCGCGCCACGGCCGTGGATCGAGGGCGGTCTAGGCGAGGCGCGCCGGCGGCTTCGGGTAGTGACGGTCGCGGAAATAGGTCAGCACGAGCGCGGACGCCTTGTCGCCTCGCCAGGCGTGCAACAGGACGCAGGTCATGAGGACGTCCAGCAGGCCGATGCCGTCCGAAGGCGGCGGGCGCTGCCTCAGGACCGCACCGACCGCGACGCTCGCGTCGCCCGCGACGGCCTCGTGCCAGCGGGGTTCGAACAGAACGTCGATCCGCTCAAGCAAATGCGTCATGACCCGCGCCTGGCCGCCTTCGAGCCGGTCCGCGTCCCGCCTCCGCCAGCGCGCCAGCAAATCGGCGTCGGTGGATGTCGTGGGAAGGGACGGCTTGGCCGCGCCGCCTCCATCGAACGGCTGGGAGGCGCGGCTGCCTCGAGCGTTGACGTCCGTCATGTCCTGCGCCTCCGAATTTTTGGTTCTCGTTTCGATCCCTGTCATCATGCCGCATTCGAGGCCCCCAATCGGTACAGCCGGGAGAAGGTGCGGGCGAAGGACCTTCCATCGGTGTAGAATACCTCGGACGTCATCGAGAGCCGCCCGTTCGAGATGGTCGGATGGCCGTAGACGTCGCCCCTGATCGCCCTGACCCTCCGGGCGCTAAAGGCCCAGTTCCGCAGCACGGGGGCCTTGGCGAGATCGTCGGGGCTCGGGTCCAGGCCGTCCTCGTAGGACTGCATGTCCTCAGCGAGATCGCGGAGGCGACCGGCGTCGGAGCGGTCGTCGCCCGACGTCGGGAGCGGCTCGGGGGGCGCACCCTTGTGGCGGCTCTCGGCCCCCTCGGGTTCCATGGCGTCCCTCAGCGCCATCGCCACCAGGACGGCGTGCCGCATCGAGAACGCCGACGGCCGTCCCTCCCAGATCTGCCGGAGGTCCCGAAGCGACAGGGCAGGCAATGCGGCGGGCAGCACGCGCATCAGCGGGCGGCCTGCGCCGTCCTCGAACTGGCGGCGGAAGTCCTCGACGCCGGAAGAGCCGCCGGAGCGGTTGCACGGCAGGAGCCACGGCAGCTTCGACAGGCGCTTCGGGCCACGGTCGGCGGTATCGCGCCGCGGGCCGAGCAGGCCGAGCGCCAGCGCCATCCGCGCGGTGCTGGCCTCGAGCGGGGAGGGACCGACCGGCACGATCGGGCAGACGTCCGGCCGATTCCTCAAAGCCTCGTCCCGCAGGGAGCCGATCGGCAGGTCGAGCACCGCCTTTCTGCCGCTGCCGAGGACCTCGGCGAGCGACGCGTCGACGGCGGCCGATGCGTTGGCCTTGTCGACCTCGATCTCGACAAGCGGGGAAACCTCGTCGATCCTGCGGTCCGCGAATGGATTCGGTTCGCCGGGATGGGTCAGGCGGATCCGCACGGCGGGCACGCCGGTCGAGGACAGGGCATGCGCGACGAGGATCGCGGCATGGGCCGACAGGGAACGGCCGTCGAGGGCGAAGAAGGCAGGCACCATGAGTTCGAACTCCGCGGAAAAGGGGAATCGGTCGACCGTCGCGGCGCCTGAGGGCGGCGACGGGGATGTCCTTGGGATTTCTCGGGGTGATCTGAATTACGTGGTCGACATAAAGCTGTTCCAGTCCGTCCCATTCGAAAGACGGCCCGCCCTGAGGCCGCTGATCGACTTTCCGGAGGATCGGGTGCTGCCGGCGGTGTTGTACCAAGCCGCGAGGAAGGCGCTGGCGCTGACGCATGCCGAGCTCAGCGCGCTGGCCGGCGTATCCAAGAAGACGATCAACGATACCGAGAACGCTTTCAGCCTTCCCAGCCCGCGGGTCGCGGCGAAACTTCGCCATATCTTCGAGGGGATGGGCTGCAGGTTCGTGTCGGACGGTACGCGCATCGGCGTCATGACGACGACCACTCGCAAATCGCTCGACGAAAGGTCGCGGTCGCAGAAGGTCAAGGACGCGTCGCGATCGTCGGCGGCCTAGAGCGCCGTCGATAGGGGCACCTCAAGGCGGCGCGGTATTCCTCCCTCAGTAATCCGTGTCCTCGTCGAGCCGGCAATGCCGAGCCATCGCCCACTCGCGGTGCAAATCGGCGTGTCCATAAGCCGGGGCGGGCTCGTCGAACTCCTCGGCGAGCACGTCGGACATCAGACGGTGGGCCGCGTCGTTCCATTCGTCGTCGGAGGGCTCGTCGGGATCGATCTGGCTCCACAGGGACGGACCCATGTAGGGAAACTGCACGAGCGCGTTAGGCCGATAACGGGGCGAGCTGGAGACGTGGCGACGAACTTTGGAATTCTTCGTATTGAGGATATTGCCTACGAATAGATTGTCATGGTACGCTGATTTATTCATATCTTTGGGTCCACTTTGGCATGATGACAGGGTGGTCAATCGTGACCACTATTTTATACTGAGAACGTTCAAGGGTGTGCTTGCTCTTCGGACGGTATTTTCGAGTCCCGCCACGCGGAATCGAGTTATGAGTTGCCGAATGAGGTTTTCAGCCAATCCGATGATGTTATTGATTATATCAATGATATAACTTCAGCGCAATCTAAATCCGGCCTCGCGCCTGTCCCTCCCGAAATTTGGTTACCCGAGGACGAATGCTGCGCTGTTGTTTCTAACTTTCCCGGCGCGCCCGACGACGGTGGACCCGAAGGTTCCAGCGCCTGCCCTCGATGCCGGGGTCGCTTGTCACGCACAGCACAAGCAGCCGCGACGTAAACGTCGCGGGCCGTCGGATCTCTCGGACGTCAGGCACAAGCCTGTCATGAGAACCGGCGCGAAGCCGGTGCCGGTTTCGAGGATCGAAGCGCAGTTCCAAATCGGAGCATTTCGCTTCCGTCATGAGATTGAGGTCGGCATAACGTTAGGGTAATCTCAGATCGGAAACTTACCCTTGGGAGTTTCGTGCATGGCGGTGCTCGGCTGATGAGCGTTCTCGGGCGGGCATCCGCTATCTTCGATCCCGCGTCCTGGACGAGAAGCGCATCGGTCGCCTTGGCCATCATCTCCATGGGACAAGAGGCACCGGCGGCCACCTTGTTCGCGACGCCCGCCGGCGGTCCCGGCTATGACGGGCAGGGGCAGCGGGTCGCGATATCGACGCACCGCTACGACGACTCGACGCTGGCCTTGCTCCGGCCCGGTGACACGCTTCAGCTCCTGGCGGAGGCGCCGACCGGTACGACCAGGTTCAACGGTCCCGTCAGAATGGTCGGGAAGGGAGAGCGGGAAACGTCACCTATAGTGATACGCGGCCTGCGCGAACGGACGGTCGTTGCCGGCGAGTCGATCGACACGGTGCGCGGATGTCCGATGCCGATCGCCGACGTCGAGCAGCGATGCAACAGCCGGTCCCTGTTCATCGCGGGTCTGTCGCCGGCGGGGAGGTTAGGCGAGGGAGACCTGCTCGAGCAGCTCACCGACGATACGCCGAGGGGCCCCCGATCCGACTCCGTCATGCTCTCGGTGCCGTCCCACGGAACGGAGGGGCCGCTTCGGAACGCGGCATGCATCGATTTGGACCGGATCGACGGGATCACGATCGAGGATCTTCATTTCGAGAGTTGCTGGCTGTCGGCGGTGAGGGCTGTCGGCAGTCGTCGGATCACGCTCCAGCACGCGACGATCCTGGGCGGCAGCTATGGCTTGGCCGTCAGGGGCAAGACCGGCCGGCCTGCCGAACGCCTGACCGTCCAGGACGTGACCTGGATCCAGGACATATCGGGTTACGAACGTACACCCATGGAAGGGAAGCAAGCGTGCAAGGTGACCGACGGGACGTCCCGGGAGGTCGCGCTGGGATGTCCGGGAGTGATGTGGCGGACGTTGCCGTGGGGCGCTTCGCATCATGGGGCCGCCGAGCACTACAACGGGGCGCTGCTGGGCGGGGTCGATGTCACAGGCCACGTCGTATTCCGGCGCAATCGCGTGTTCAGCGCGTACAACGGCATCCGACTGAAGGCGAATGCCTGCGAGACGGTTTTGGCGTCCAAGCTGTCTTCGTCGACCTGCGCCTACAACAACGACGTCTGGGTCGGGGACAATGTCTTCTCCTATGTGAGGGACAACCCCGTCGAGATGGAGGTCTGGTCCCGCAACGTCCATATCGTTCGGAACCAGTTCCACAATTCGCACGCTTGGCTGTCGTTCGACGACATGGGCGGCGGCCCGGTCTACGCCTACGCCAACCGGGGCTGGTTCGACGATATGCCGGCGGTCGCGTGGGCGACGCCATCCCTGGGCGTAAGCGCATGCGTGCGCGATCCCAGGCCGAAGCCGAGCGCCGGGGGGGCCTTCGACGCGAAGCTCGATCGCCGTTTCGACTACAGGAACGGGATCTGGCTGCCCGTAGCGCTGATGGGGCGGGAAACGAGGAAGGGTAGACCGGTCGATGTCTGGATGTCCGAGGCGGAGCAGTCCTGCGACTCCAGCCTCGTCGGTCGCACGTTGAAGTTCGCGCTGCCGCAGAGAGGTTCGGCACCCGACTCCTATAGATACCCGTCGGAACCCATCTACGTGTTCAACAACAGCTGGTTCCTGCGGGCGCCGATAACCGGCACCGGCGCGGCTCCCAGACTGCGTCATTGGAACAACGCGATCCTCTTCTGCGAAGCCGGCGTGGAGGGATACGACGCGAAGCTCTGCCAGCCGCGACCTTCGACCTTCGAGCTCGCCTGCGGCGCCGGTCTGGCGGGGGGCGGCGACCTCCGGCGTTACGGCGGCGCGACGGGCGCCTTGCCGTTCTTCGACTGCTTCCGGTGGATGCCGGTCGACGAGGCGGGAAAACCACGTACCGATCTCGAAAGCGAATTCGACCACGACGTCAGCTCCAACGGGTTCCCTGCCGAACTGCGATCCGAGCCCAAGTTCGAGCAGCGCGGTCGGGCGGGCGATCCGGGCTTCGTGGCGGCGAGCAAGGGTGATTTTCGCCTCAGGCCCGACGCCCTCGCGTCAAGCTCGAACTGCCTTGTCGAGGTGCAAGGCGAGGCCCTGCGATGCTCCTCCCCCCAAGGCGGACGTGGCGCCTTCGCGGGAGCGTTCGCACCCTCGGGAGAAATCTACTCCGGCCCGGGCGGCCTGCGGTTTGCGGAACCACCGTAGCCCTGTGACCGGTCTTGATCGTCGAGTTGCGACGCGTGCTTTTTGGACATCGATAACTGGGGAGGCTGCGATGCTTTGGCGACTTTTCGTGTTGGGGCTGCTCTCCATGGGCTCTGTCCAGGCGGCGGAACTGCGCGTCGCGACGTGGAATCTCGGCTGGCACCTTTCGTCGGCCGAAGCGACCGACTGGATCGGGCGGTGCGACGCCCACTTCGCCAAGGATGCGACGACGGGCAAGTTCCGACCCGCCGCGACGGGGACCCCCGGCTGGAAGCTGCGTTGGGGCCGGGACGCCGCGATCGCGTGGGATATCTCCGCCCGTCCGCCATGCGACGTCTTCAAGACCGGCTCGTTCGAGACGGTCGCCGTGAGCGAGGCTGCGTACAGGAAACGCGCCATTCAGATCCGGACGATCCTGGAGAAATCCGTGAGGGCCGACGTCATCGCCTTTCAGGAGGTGAGCGGCGAAGCCGCCATCCGGGAGGTCCTTCCCGAGGGCGTCGATTACGGCGTCTGCACATTCGACGACCACAAGGTACAACGGTTGGGCTTCGCCTGGCGGAAGACCCTCGGGGACGCGATCGAATGCGAGGTGGAGTCCGCCTTGTCGCTGCCGAACCTCGCGGAGAAGGATCGCGTCAGACCGGGGCTGTCCGTGTCCTTGAAAGCCGACGGCAAGACTATTCGACTTCTGTCGGTTCACCTCAAGTCGAGCTGCGTCTCTCCCCTCGAAGGGGGAGCGGACCAGCGGGGGGTGCTGGAGGGGAGCAACGTCGCCTGCCAGACCCTGCAGCAACAAGTGAAGCCGCTGGAGACGTGGATCGAGCGGAAGAGCGCCGACGGCGGCGCCTTCGTCGTCCTCGGGGACTTCAACCGCAACCTATGGCACGAGGTGGCCGCGGACGGTCCGGCTCGGACGGACGGATCCGATCCGAAAGGCGATCTTCCGCCCGCCGCGAGGGTCAGGCGCCTTCTCGCGGAGGTCAACGATTCGGTGCCGGCGAGCAGCAAGCTGGACCTCGCCGAACCCGGTTGCCCGATCAATCCCGTTTCGGCGGCGATCTGCGAGGCGGCGAAGACGACGGCGAACAGGGAGCACTCGAAGGAACTCGCCCGCTTCGAGAACCTCGGTTGCCGGAACCCGTTGGGACTCGATCACGTCCTGGTGGGCGGCGGGGCCGTCGCGGACGTCGCGGAGAAGGTGTCGATCGGCCGGTTGGGGCGGACGCTGCCGCCGAGCGCCGCGAGGCCCGACGCGCTGCTTTCCGTGTCCGATCACTGCCCGCTCGTCGCGACGATCAGGTTCTAGAGGGCTGGGCGTCCGTCTCGCCGAACTGGCGGTCAGGGCTTGATCGCGCCGTACCCAACGAGACATAAGATCGCGATTGCGCCGATCGCCGGCATGAGGTTGGCCAGCGGATAGAAAGTCAGCGGCCAGCGCCGATAGCGCTCGTACGACAGCGCCAGGGTACCGCCCGAGTTCCGGCCCTCGTCGGTTGCCAGAGCCGATCCAGGTGCGGGTTTGCCCGGTCGGTACTTGGCGAGCAGGCTGTCGCTCCGCTGGCCGCGCAACCAGGCTTTCTCGATCATCCATGCCTTCGCGAACAGCGAACTCGAATAGCGATGGTAGAACAGCGCCAAGAGCGACGATCCAAAGGATATGGCGATCGCAGCGGTGCAGACGAGCACAAGGGTGATGCCTCGATCCATCGAGGTGAAGATCCCCGTGCCCGTGACGCTCAAGGCCCCGAACGCGATGAAGTTCGTCCGGGTGATGTCGAAGAGGAACCGATCGGCCTTGTCGGCCATTTCCAGGATCGTCTTCAGATAGGCGAGGCCGTCGGGTCCGTTCATCCTGAACGGTCCCCCTGCCGGATCGAGCGCCGCGACCGGCTCCAGGTGGTCTTCCATTGCGTTCGACATCGTTGCCCCGCGCCGCGCCAGATACCGTATCGGTAGCACGACCACGTCCCTCGGTGGGAACAGGTTGCTCAGATGTCGGCGGCCGTGACACCGCGGGCGCACTGCGACGGCCGTGACAAGCGTGAGACGCTCGCGCAATTCCACCTGCGAGGTTATCGTGGCCGGACACCGTCTGCTGCAAGGATTTCCCGATGGTCGGCAACGACGAAAGCGCGCCCGACCTCCCCAAGCCAAGCTCGCTCGACGGCGACAGCATCCGACCTCCACATCGAAGGCTGGCGATCTCGGAGCGCTCGCGATGCCGGACCGGCCTGTCGGCGAGTATGTGACTGCACCGGCTAGCGAACGTCACCTTCGCAAGTCCACCGCCGAGATGCTGGCTTTATCCGCAGCCACGACTGCTTCAGGACGGCTCATGCGCGAAGTCGAACGGATGTCGGCGGCAACGAGTCTGGCGAAGTCGTTCGATCGTGCGGTGGAGGACAACTTCGGAGCCATGCGAGCGCTGTCGAAGATCGACGAGCTCAATGGTTGGCGGAGCAAGCTCGACGCCTTGTCGAGGGCGCCTGAGATCATGGATGCGTCGCGGGCCTTCCGGGAGAGCCATCTCAAAGTATCGGAAAGCCTGACGGCATCGATCAAGCGCAGCTTCGATGTGGACCATCTCGCGAAGTCACGCGCCGATATCGGCGCCCTGGCCCTACGCTCTTCGGAGATCGCGCGGATCACTCAATGGTCGACGCTTCTCGGACGAGGGACGGTCCCGGATCTCGCCAAACTGTATCCGGCCCAGTCGTCGCTCGGATCGCAGCTCGCAGAGCTCCATCGGCAAGCGCTGCTCGCGCCCCGCTCGAACGTCGACGCGTTGGCGGTATTGAGCGCGAGCAGGGCGTGGTCCGATGCCCTGAGTGTCACGAGCCTTAAGCTCTCCGTGATGGCGGGGGTAGGGGACGTCTTCGGACTCGGCTCCCGGTCCGGGGCGGAGGCCTACGCCGCATTGCTCGGCCGATGGCACGTTCGACCTGACATGCCGGACAGGTTTTGGGCCGAAAGGCCCGAGCGACGCCGCATCTACGAGGAGCTCGACGTCGACGCGGGTCTGGCGGAGGCCTCGCCGGCGGAAGCCGTCGAGGTGATGATCGCCAGCGGACTGGCCGCCGGGACCTTCGGTGGTCAATCCAGCGTTGCGAGCTTCGCCGTGGGAGACATCACGGTGAACCTAGGTGTCGGGAACACGGAGGCCCAAGCCGCACATCTAGTGAGGGCGACGGAACAGCGCCTTCGCGTATTCATCGCGGAAAAGATGGAAGCGAAATACGGCCCCAAATGGTTCTCTCAGCGGACGCCGCCGACGCTGTCGTCGAAGGCCAAGGGAGCCAGAGCGGCTGCCCTGAAGGCGGGTGAGACAGAGACGCGGATCGTCGCTTTCACCGATATCGGGGATCTTGAAGGGGTCGTGACGAGAACCGACAACTGGGGCGAGGTCTTCGAGAACATCTTCCGGAACCGCGAGACATTCAAGCAGCATATGAATGCGCTCAATACTTGGAGGCGACCGACGGCTCACTCACGGAAGGTCGATGCGGTGATGCTGCTGGAGCTTATCTGCGCCTGTTGGCGACTGATAGAGCATATCGACGACGACGGCGCCTGGAAGGTGGCGGCCGAGGCGGAATTCTGACGCGAGCGTGACAGAGCCGGAATCGTGAGGAATGGATCCCGAACCCGGCGCAGAAATGCGCTGGCCCCAGTCGCGACAGAAGATCTGTGCGCAATTTGGACGAAGCTCGGTAGAATGCAGTGCGACAGCGAGTCGCTCGGCTCAGCTTATGGCTCCCCAAGCAATATCCGACTCTTGCGGAGACGTTCCGCGTTCCGTTTCGAGCGCAGCCCACGTCATGGCGGGATTCCGCCATCAGCTCCTGCAGTCCGTGGCCGCCTGGCTCAAGCTCCGAAGCGCCGATGAGCTTTTGCTGGAGATCGAGGAAGATTTCTCGATCTCCAGCGATGACGGCACCACAAACGTTCAGGTGAAGAACTCCCAGGCGGCTAAAGGACCTCGTCCCTACAGCCTGCAATCAGGTGAGGTCCGCTCGGCGCTCGACCGCTTTTGGGCGGCCAACATTGGGGGCGGACGCGATCGTCGCCTGATCTTCCTGGCGCGCGGAGGAGCAGCGCAGGAGCGTGACTTTTCGTTTCCGGATGGATCGACCGGTCTCGGTTATTGGGCAGCGGCATCCCTTGGGGCGGACACTCTACCGCTTCGAAGCGCTTTGCTCGGCATCATGGAGGGGACCGAGCTCGGGCGCTGGCTGGCATCAGGACCGAACGACGGAGAGTTGCGCGACAGGCTGCTGCGTCGCGTCCAGTGGCAACTCGCCTCCCGATCATCGCAAGAACTCTTCGACGATCTGGAAATGCAGGTCCGGGAGATCTTCCACGGGCGCCGATGGCCCTTACGTGCCGCGCGCCAAGCGGTCAGAGCACTGATGGATCTCGCTTTCGAGACGGCCTCGAAACCCAGTCCTGCCGAGCGGCGGCTCACGTCCTTGGATCTGGTGAAGGCTCTCGAGGACGCCGCGGTACCGGCGCTCCTGGAGGTGGAGCCGACAGCGCCGGCCCCTATCGAGAGCGCCCACGGCGTCCTCGTAACCGAGCTCGATTTCGATCGGCCTGGTACTGCCGGACGGGCCACCGTGATCGAGGCGACGGCCCGGTGCGTCCTAGGCAGTCCCCTGGTTTGGATCCATGGAACGAACGGCGTCGGAAAATCGACATTCGCGAGATTGCTCGCTCGGCAGTCGCCGGGGCGATGGCTCGCGATCGACCTCCGGCCTGTCCAGAAGGAAAGAGGTGGTTCACTGGCGGCCTGGCGTGAGCTCGTGAGCTCGATTTCCCGTTCCGGTCCCCTGGACGGAATCTTGATCGACGATTTCGACGACGAGGCCGCGCGCGGACTTCATTCGCGACTGATCGCCTTATGCCTGACGTCGGGTCCAACGGGCACGCGATTGATCGTGACTTCGCACAACGAGCCGCCCCCCGCATTGCTGGCCGAGTGTGGCGTGGCGCCGAGCGGAGTCGTTCGGGCCCCATATTTTTCCGATGAGGACGTCGAGGAGCTGGTCAGATACGTCGACCCGCCCGAGGAGACGATGGTTCGAGCCTGGGTCGCCATGGTACGCGTATCGACCGGTGGCGGGCACCCTCTCTTGGCCGCGGCGAGGATCGCCAGCCTGCGGGCGCGGGGATGGCCGAGAGAGGCCTTGGTCGAGGACTTCATCGGAAGACCAAGCGACGTGCTTCGGATCTCCCGCGGGGAAGCGCGGCGGTCTTTGACGAAGGACCTCGCCGAACTCGACCAGACACGCTCGCTGGAGGCCGGGCAGTTGCTGCGTCGCATCGGCTGCGTGTTCGACCGTGTCGACGAGGATTTGGTACGGACGTTGGCTCAGGCCGCGCCCCCGTTGCCGAACGCAAGCGACGCGTTGGCGGTCCTTCGCGGCGCTTGGCTGGAGGGGCTGTCCGGCGGTGACATGCGCCTGTCGCCGCTGCTCGTGGACATGGTGGCTGATGTCCCGCCTGACGAGGCTCGGCAATGGCGCAGCTTGGCGGCCGAGCACTGGATCAAGGGACGAAAGCTGGATGCGCGGACGTTACCGCTCTGCTTCTGGAATGCGTTCATCGGGGAGCATGCCTTCGTCCTGATGATGCTTTGCACAGCCATTCAGACGATGCGTCGCGAAGAGCTGCGCGGAGCGGCAGCCCTTCTCTCGGCGTTCGCGGCCTTCAAGACCGACCAGTCCCTGCTGCCGTCGAATGCCGCCGTGGCCGCCCAGTTGCGCTTGCTGCAATTTGAGGTCGCGAGTGCGATCGAGGATGAGGCGGCGGCGGGGCGCATCGCGCGCCGGCTGTTCGAGGAGATCGCAGCGCTTCGATCGGTTTCGGCCGATTTGGCCGTGGCGATGACCGTGCCCGCCGCGACGGCAGTGCTGATGTCGGACTTCGCAGGCATCACCATCGCCGATCGTGTCCAAATCACGCTGCTATTCCGTACAGCCTTCCTCGCCGTGGGCCTAGAGGCTAGCGATCGCAGCGGCGATGACGACGACCTTCTGCCGCCTAAACTGCGCGGCAAGGTGGACTCCGCAGGGGTGCTGTTTGCGACCATCACCCGACGTATTACCGGCACCCCCGACGCGGTGGAGCTGATGGAGACGCTGGATGCCCTCGCTCCGTGCGATCGGAATCGGTTCATCGACGCCGCCTGCGCCGTCTACGAAGGCAACGACGTGCTGGTCCATAGCGGCTGGACCAGGGCGCAGCTCGACGGCGGCGACATGGCCGTCGCCCTCGCCGACTACCGGAAGATCGCGGAAGTGGTTTCGGGTTGGAAACGGTCCGATGTCGAGATGGAGGTCATATGCGCCCAGGCAATCATCCTGGACGAAGGTCTCGATCGGAAGGACGAGGCCATCGCCATCCTCGACGATGCCATAGAACGATACGGCCCGAATGTTGGCTTGCTACGGCAAAAGTCGAAGGTTCTTGGGCATGCCGGACGGTTCGAGGACTCAGCTAGACTGCTCTTGGAAATCGAGGATGAAGTCGGCGGCGAATCGTCGTTCGGGCGAGCGCTTGCGCTTCGCGACGGCGCTGTGTCCGCCGCACGAGCGGGGCGGATGGACGACGCATCGCGGCTCTGGACGAAAGCACATGCCCAACAAGGAGAGATGGCGAGCAGGCCGGCTTGGTTCGCCGCGTTCCGGATCGAACGTGCCCTCGTGCTCTGGCGTGCGGGCCGCACCGCCGAGGCGCTAGTCGAGACAGCCGACGCTTTGGACGCCGTCGAGACGTTTGATCCCATCGAAACGCGGCAAGCCGAACGAACGCATCAGTATGCACGCGCGCTGATCAATATGTTCCTCAGCGAGCGTTTGGAGGATATCCGGGCGAAACAGGACTTCTCTTTCGGCGACGCTTCGGTTCTCGAAGCCGACGATCAGCCGATCCTGGGCGCGGCCCTCAATCCTCTGCCGGACTTCTGGAGACTGCTCGCGGCCGTCGAGGCGCAGATGGACCTGGACATGGGACTGGTTGAGCGCTCGAAGGCCAAGCTAGCCGGCGCCGTTCTTGCCGGAGCGGAGCTGATCTTCTTGGAAGCTCGATACCGACGCGCAATGCGCGGGGCCGATTTCGCCAATGCGATGGGCTGTGGGTTCGCCCTTGCACATCTTCAGTGGGCCGCGCGGAACGTAGAGACTGCAGGCGATAGGCCAGCTCGCGTCTCGGCGGTGGACGTGGAAGGGCTCGATGCGATCGCGCTCGGCTCGGGATTCGTAAGGAGCGACACGGTCCACGCGGTCCTGCTGGATATAGTTTTGCATTGGCAACTTCTTCGGCACGGGCAGCTAGACGTGGAACTGCGAGAGCTTCTATCGAGCTTGGCCGACCGCGTCCTTGGGGACACCGAGTGCGGCGCGGATTTCGTCAAGGTCGCCTTCGGCGAGATGTTGCCTCAACCGCACCATCAGCTCGCATTGCTCGGCGCCCATGCCGTCTCCCTATCGCCTCGGGTGGTACTTGAGGACCCCGGCACGCGACTCTATCGCGACATGGTCTTGATCGCGAACGTCGTGAGATCGTCGGCTAGACAAACGCTTTCGGCACCGTTCCTGGCACAGATGGTCGCCGGCTGGAATTACGTCGTCGACCAGCAGGCTTTTCTTCTTCGAAGCCCCGCCGGTGCAGTTCCCGCCCTGCGGTCGAAACTCGAAGGGGCGGCCGGCTGGTCCGTGGCGGAGGCCGCGGCTTTCCTTCTCGAAGCGGCCCCGGTCGTGGGGGTTCGCCTCGACCGCGGGTGGGATGGGCTATTGGCGAGCATCGCCGAGGGATAGCAATCACTATCGCCGGGCCGGTTTTCAGCTGAGATGGTGGATAGATAACTGGGCCCAGGGGGAACTCGCTGGGCTCGGTTCCGTGAAACCAGACCATCGTTCCGTTCGAGAGACCCGACATGGCGAATACGGCAGCAAGGATCCCTTCGCGGGGCAGCGTTTTAGCACATTATACCAACCTCGCCGGTTTCGTAGGTGTCGTGGAAAGCTCCACGATCCGCGCCTCCAACGTAGCCTTCCTCAACGATAGGGAAGAGCTTCTGCATGGCCTGAAGTGCGCGAAGGAGGCCTTGTCTCGGATGCTGAAGGACGCCGCCCTGATGGATTGGAAGGCGGCCTTGGGAAAGGCCGCTGCCGAGATCGAGTCGGGCCGTCTGCCAAACACCTATGCGGCGTGCTTTTGCGAGAAGTCGGACCTGCTTCGCCAGTGGCGTGGCTACGGGGGAAGAGAGCAGGGCGTCTGCCTGGTGTTCGACAGGAAAGGACTGGACGCATTGCGGCCGAAAAAGAAGTCGTTTCTGACGCCCGTTCAGTATGGATTCGTCAGAGGCAAGAGCGCCATGCGCCAAAGCCTGAAGGACCGACTGCTAGCCATCGAAGCGGACGATCTCATCGGGCTTTCGGCGGAGGAGAGGCGCACGCACATTTTCGACCTGATCAGCGAGATGATCCCGCGTTTCAAGCACATCGGCTTTTCCGCGGAGTATGAGTGGCGACTGGTCGTGCAGCACGAGACCTTGAGGAACAGCGTGAAGTTCCGCCCGAGCAGAAACATACTCATTCCGTACATCGAAATAGCTGGAGGCGTCCTGCCCCTGAAATACGTTCGCGTCGGCCCCGGTAACGACGTGGAGCTGACGGCTCGCAGTGTCCAGATGTTTCTGGAGGCGAACGGCTACGACGTTCCCGTGCGAACGTCGTCGGTGCCATTTCGGGGGTAGCTTCACCTTCGATCGTCAAGGGTTTGACGACGGCGCGGCGGCAAGCCGATGAAACGGGCCCGCGTGCGGCGATAGGTCGTCGATTGAAACTTTCCGGCTTCGATACGACAATCGTCGCTTGGATTCGCCTGGCCTCCGGCCGGCACTTGGAACGCGCATGAAGATCACGGGACTGTTCGCCGGAATCGGCGGCCTTGAGGCCGGCTTGTCCGCCGCCGGCCACCAGACCTCGCTCCTATGCGAGATCTGGTCGCCGGCGCGCGCCGTCCTGTCCGCTCGCTTCCCCGACGTCGAAGTCGCCGCCGACGTGCGGGAGCTGACGTCGCTCCCGGCCGACACCGAGGCCGTCGTGGGAGGGTTTCCCTGCCAGGACCTGAGCCAGGCCGGAAAGACGCTCGGCATCGGCGCTGGACGATCGCCGCGTCCCCTGGGTGGTGCTCGAGAACGTGAGCTTCATGCTCCATCTCGACCAGGGCAAGGGCATGCGGATGTTGGTCGAGGCCTTCGAGGAGCGCGGATATCGGTGGGCCTATAGGGTCGTGAACTCCATGGGCTTCCTGCCGCAGCGGCGCGAGCGGGTGATCTTCGTCGCCACCACGACCGACGTCGATCCGGCCGGCGTCGTCATGGCGGACGACGCCGTGCCCCCGTCCCGTCCGACCGAGCTCTTCACGCACGCCCACGGCTTCTATTGGACGGAGGGCATCCGCGGGCTCGGGTGGGCCGCCGACGCCATTCCTACGTTGAAGAACGGGTCCACCGTCGGCATCGCCTCGCCGCCGGCCATCCTGATGCCCGACGGCTCGGTGATCACGCCGGACATCCGCGATGCCGAACGGCTCCAGGGGTTCGACGCGGATTGGACCCAGCCGGCCGAAATGGTCGGCCGGCCCTCCCTGCGATGGTCGCTCGTCGGCAACGCCGTCTCGAAGCCCGTCGCCGAATGGCTGGGTGTTCGCCTGATGACCCCGGGCGTGTACGAAGGCGATCGCGACCGTCCCTTGGCGGCCGGCGAGCGCTGGCCCCGCGCCGCCCGGTTCGACGGGGACACGCGGCGGCGCGTCGAGATCGGTGCCTTCCCCGTCTGGCGGGATCGCGAACCCCTTGCTGAATTCCTGCGCCATCCCGGAAAGCCGTTGTCGGCCCGAGCCACGCGCGGCTTCCTTTCCCGTACCGACAAGGGGACGCTCCGCTTCGTCCCGGGCTTCCGCGAGCGCCTGCGCCGACATCTCGCGCGAATGGAAGCCTCCCCTGGCTTCGACGGCGACGTGCCGGCGGAAGCGGCGATAGCGGCCGAATGAACTCCGGTCCGCCGACCGACCAAGCTCGAAGCGAGCTGATGCGACGGATTCGGAGAAAGGGGACCGCAGCCGAGCTCGCAGTCGCCGCCGAATTGAGGGCGAGGATGGCAGCCTACCGCCTGAACGTGCGCTCGCTCCCCGGATCTCCCGACTTCGCCAACAAGCGGCGGAAATGGGCGATCTTCGTCCATGGGTGCTTCTGGCATCAGCACACGGGTTGCCGACGCGCGACCGTGCCCAAGACCAATGCGGAATTCTGGTTGGAGAAGTTCCGGCGCAACCGCGAGCGCGACGCGACTGCGATCCACGCCTTGCGTCGTCTCGGCTTTCGCGTGGGCGTAATCTGGGAATGCGAGATCCGGGACGTCGAGCGCCTGTCGGGAATCCTAGCCGAGGTCCTTGAAGCGCGTGGCGTAGATGTGGCCGAGTCGGTCGATCATTGAGCCGTAGTCGTAGATGTCGCCCGATTGCGGCGCCGGCGGCGACGAGGACAGGCGAACCGGGCTTCCGTCGTTGGCGCAGTCGATCACGATGATGGAGAGCGCGTCGTAGCCGACGTCGCCCACCCTGGACCGCTTCGGCAGCTGGCGGATCTTGTCCACCGCCAATCCTGCGTCCCTGGGCTGCTTGTGCAGGCTCCATTCCGGGAAGGCCTCGCGGTTCTTCTTGTTGAGGTCGGGGCTGAGATAACGCTCCGCGACGTTGACCATCGCGAAGCCGGCGGCGATCGCCTGGTCCGAGGCGCCGTGGACGGTGAGATGGGAGCTGTTGAGCTCGTCGTAGAGCCGCGGCAGGGCGCGTTGATGCGCAGTCATGCACGCCTTTGCTTCCAGCGCCATGAGCACCGGCCCTACGGGGCTGCGCGCCAACGTCGGCAACCCCGCCAGCTCAGTCTTTTCCTGTCCTGACAGCTCGATCTCGTAGTCGTCCGCCAGCGAGGCCAGCGTCTGTCGGCCCGGCGCCTTCCCGGACCCCGGCGTGCACAGCACCAGGTCGAGGTTCTTCTTCCGGTCGTGCACGAAATCTCGCATCTCGTGGTTGATGCCGAACTTGACCGTACCGTCCGCGACGTGCCGCCGAAGGAGTTGACTGGTCCGGAGCAGGTCGAACACGATGCCCCAGCAGGCGACCTTGGAATGGTGGTCGCTACGGGAGTGATACTGCCAACGGTTGCCGAAGCGATCCTCCCGCGTGGGATTGCTCAGCGTACGGGCGAGTATCTCAGGACCGAACATCGCTGACCTTGGCAAGAATCACGGCAGCCCGACGATACGCCGGATGGCGGGAAACAAGCGAGTGCATCTGGACGCCGACGAGGCGGTCGTCGCGATCCTTGACGAGGCGTCGAGAGTAGGGACGAAAGAAGCGGGCCGTATCAAATCGAGCTGCGGGTCTCCGCCCCGCGCAAGGATGCCAGCCTCGCTTGCGTCGTGATACGCTATCCGAGGGCGATCTGGAGCGACGATGGTTTCGCCTGCCTCGAAGCACTTCCGTCGAGACCCACGGCGATGATGCGTCGTGAGGTCGAGAATTCCGCCGGCGAGGGACGCAGGATCAGAAGATGAATGAAAAATCGCAACAGCGCGTCGACGCCGACAACGCTTTCCTGAGAATGCAGAACCGTTCGTCGGTGCAGGCCAGGATCATGTCGGAGACGGAAGAAGCAGATATGGCGCGTGATGCGAACACGGCGCGCCTGAAGGCGCTCCGTTTGGAAAAGGCGGCCCTGGAGCTTGCAAGTCCGGCGACCAAGCCCGGTAAGCGCTGACGCTCCTTGCCGGCATAAGGGCTGTCGCCGATGGGCTTTCCGCGCTCGCCGGGCTCAGCCCCGTCCACCTCGCGTGGGGGGCCAGGCGCAGGTCGGCGTCTCGTCGTACCGCTTCACCGAAGGACCTCCCGATGGAGGAGATCGCCCGGCGCTCCGGCGTCGCCGGCATCCGCAGCATGAGTGGCCAGATCCGCGTCACGCCGGCGGCGGGGCCATGCCATAATCGCCGCTCAACGCGGGGGACACGCGACCATGACCTACTGCCTCGGCATCTGGCTGCCGACGGGCCTCGTGCTGGCCTCCGATTCCCGCACCAGCGCGGGCGTCGACCAGATTTCCCCGGCGAACGCGTCGTCGCCATCCTTTCGGCCGGCAATCTCGCCACGACCCAGGCGGTGATCAGCATGATCCGCCAGGCGGCGGGCCGCGGTGGAACGATTGGACCCGAGGGCGACATTCTCGCCGCCCGCAGCCTGTTCGACGTCGCGCAGACCGTCGGCGCCGTGCTGCGCGAGGTGATGCGCCTCGACCGCAGCCACGTCGAGCCCTATGGCGATCCCACCGCGAGCTTCCTCGTCGGGGGCCAGGTGGCGGGCGACGGCCACCGCCTGTTCCAGATCTATTCGGCCGGGAATTTCGTGGAAGCCTCGAGCCGCAACCCGTTCCTGCAGCTCGGCGAGACCAAATACGGCAAGCCGATCCTCGACCGCGCCCTGACGATGCGCAGCGGGCTCGACGAGGCGGCGAAGCTCGCCCTGCTCTTGGCCCCGCCGATCGACCTGCTGCGCTACGAGGCCGGCAGCCTGACGGCTGGGCAGGTCGCCAAGTTCACCGCACAGCATCCCTACTGGGCGGACTTGCGCGAACGCTACAGCGACGGCCTGAGCCTGCTGGTGGCAAGCCTGCCCGAACCGCGTTTCTGACGCTCGAGGCCCGGATGCGGCAGGTGACCGACGAAGCGACTGTTCGGGGTGGGCGGATCGGTCGACGAAGGCCCGGGCTCACTCACGGGCTTGCCCTCACGGCTGCCGGTCTCCCGCCTGCCACCGCGACCGCCGGAATGGCGGACGAGGAAAAACGAGAGTGACGAGGAACCGTCAGGGTAGATGCCGAGTGGCCCTCCACGTGCAATCCTGCGTTGTAGGATATGCGGCACTGCCCTAGCTTCGCCTCAGGTCAACCAGAGAACTGGCCATGGGGCGGAACGTCGGCGGATGGCTCATCGTCGGGGCATGCGTGTTGGTGTTCGCGAAATGCGGCGGGGACACCGAGCCGTCCGGCGTCGTCGTATCGACCCCGGTGCCCGTTGTCAGCCGCGACTTCGTCGACGAACCGGCGCCGACGGCGACCGTTCGAGTTCCCGCCGCGCCGGCATCCAGCCCGGTCTCGCAGCCGACGCCGCGCCGACAGGCCGAGGCGATCCTCAGGCCGATCAAGCGCAGCCTCTACGTCACCGGCAGGCAAGTCCCTATGCGGGCGGCCCCGGACGGCAAGGCGGCGATCCTCGACCGGCTGCCGACCGGAATGCAGGTCGGGGAGCTGACACGGCGTGAAGGCTGGGTCGAGGTGCGCCATCCGATCACCGCCGTCGAAGGCTGGATGAGCGCGCGGCGGCTGAGCATGAAGGCCCCGGCGGATGACGATGCGGAGGACGAAGCGCCTGCCGCCAGGCCCAAGCGCACGGTGCCGGCTCCTCTCGATACCATCGCCATCGGCGCAGCCCTCATCGCCCGAAGCATCGCAAGCTATCCGGGCAGTTGCCCTTGCCCACACAACGTCGATCGGGGCGGTAGGCGGTGCGGCGGTCGTAGCGCACATTCCCGAGGCGGCGGCAGGGCTCCGCTTTGTTATCAGGAGGACATCACACCGGCGATGATCGCCAACTATCGGGCGAGAGGCGGACGGTAACGACAGGGCAACTCCCGGCGTGTGAAGTGCTCCCACAAAAACTCTTGGAGCTACCGCGTGGACATCACCGTGAAGCCAATTAGCGCAACGGCTTGGTCGCTCGTCGACCTTCTGGGCAGGGATGTCGGGATCGTCGAGGAGAAAGCGCCCCAGGAGTTCCGAATCGAGCCGGGCGCGCGTGTCGCCGACAGTATGAAATCGATGAAGCTTGGACCCCATGCGACGCTGGGCGAAGCACTTTCCGCGATCGAGACGTTCACGCGATCGACTTGCAGGATGGTCGCGCCGGAGAAGTGACTATACCTCCTGCATAGGACCTCGCGTCGCCCATGCGAGTGCGTCTTCAAGCCTGTCGTCGCCCCAAAATACCTCGCCCTCAACTACGAAATGGGGAGACCCAAAGAGCCCCAGTGCCCGCGCCTCGTCTTCGCTCTCGGTAATCATCGCGTCGATCTCCCGTGAATGGGCTCTATCGATCACGGATTCCGGGTCTTTGCCGAGCGCCAGCAGAAACGGGATGCGATTGTCGTCCATCCCAGGCGGGCGGTTCTTCAAAAACCACCATTGATAACTGGCGAGAGCGTGCTCCCGGGCCCAGCCCTGTTCGTAGGCTACCAGCGCCACGCGGAAGTTGAGCAAGTCGGGATCGCATGGATAGGGCGGGGGCGTCTCGGGGAAGGCCATGCCGTACATAAGCGCTCGCCGTTGAAGGTCGCGCCACATATAAGCGGTCTTCGCGCGGCCGGCTGGAAAGGGAACGTGGCCGTTCTCGCGGAGCAACGTGCGGAGATTGAACGGCCGCCATCGCACCTCCACGCCGGCTCGCTCAGCGGCTTCCGTGACCCGGTTCACGGCGAGATAGGTGTAGGTGGAGCCGGTGAAGTAGTAGAAGTCGATTTGCTTCGGCATGTAATCCGCCAATGTCTAACGACGATGGAGCATCAAGCAATCCGCGGGCGAGCCGGGCTCGTCCAGGACAATCGGTGTGTGCGGCGCGCCATCGTTCGTCATGGGGTGGTCGGCGTACATCGGTAGGGCGGCTGGGAGCAGGCTGTCAGGGCGAGCCGCTGAGACGAAGATGTGCTTTGCGGTCGCGGGGTCGATTTCGAACCAATGTGGATCATCGTAAGTGCCGGCATAGACGCCGCAAGATGCGGGAAAGCGGTCGAATGTGAGGAAGAGCTTCGTTCCGCAGGTTGGGCAGAAATGGACCCGGACCACCTTACCACTGCCGGCCGATGGCATGGCGTAGACTGACGGCTCGCCCGGCGTCACCTTGAGTGCCGCCAAGTCGAATATCGGCTCCACCATGTAGGCGGACCCGGTCGCGCGCTGGCAAAAGCGGCAGTGGCAAATCGTCACCCGCACGGGCAGGCCTTGGGTCGAGTAGCGCATCGAGCCGCACAGACAGCCGCCGTCTCGTGATTGCATCGCGTCCCATCCGATCGGAAGCCTACGCAGGAACGGCGTCGGGTCAAATCGTGCGCCAGTAGCTCAAGTTCATCTGTTTCCAACGTAACAGCACCCGCCAGTCGCGTCCCGTATCCATTTATCACGGCGCCGGGCTGATCCGGCCGCCCATGGAGATCGGGAGGCTGACATGGCGAAGGTGATGGAAGACAGCATGGGCACGATCTTCACGGTGGACCTGGGCGTCGGACCCAACCGCGCCAACAATCGCGACGATGTCACCGTGGTCCAATACCTGCTGAACCTGTGGCTCCAGCATCCCATCCCAGTCTCTACGCGTGCTCGACCTTACGAGTGACAGCCGATGGAGGGCCTCGCCTCCAATGCTCGAGCCTCTCATCAAGTCGGCCAATGAAAACTACGGCCGCATTTTCAAGGGCTTCATCCAGCAGAACAAGATCAACCTCTCGGACAGGCAGATGGTGATCCTGTTCCGGGGTGGCAAACCGTCCGATCTGCATCTCTCCATACGAAAATCGTTTCAGCCGGTTTCGACCGCTGCCAACGCCTCACCCGCGTCGGTCGCCATAAAACCGCGTATTCCAGGGACGTTCGGCATCGGCATCAGAGCCATCGGAACCGGCCTCGTCATGCTTGGCCTCGAGTACCTCGGCGCCTGGCTCATGGGAAAGGTGGAAGGCCGGATGATCGAGAGCCAGATGCGCGCTCTAGAACCGAAAATCCTCGAGGCGATCAAAAAGCGATCCGCCGCCGTCGCCAAAATCCAGGCCAAAGGTAGCAAGGCCTATGCTTGGGTGACCGTGGAGATCTCGCGGAGGCAGGTCGCGTCGGGCGGATATGGATATGTCCCTTCGTATGGCGTTTTGAAGCTCTTTCACGTCGAGATCGGGGACGTCGTCGTGAAGACCGAGAACAAGTTCGACGACAGCGACATCGGCGGCCCTGAGACCATCACGCGATACACGTACTCATTCGAAGTTCGATTGTCCGACGATGAAATGAAATTGTTCAACGCGCTGATGGCAGAGCATGCCCATTACGAACTTCTAACCCAGCAATTTCCCGGGAACGCAGTCATGCGGGCTGAATTGGATAAGGTACGGGAACGCATTTCGCAGACCCTCGGCGCTTCGGCTTCCCGCGATCTATGGAACGCGTATATGTGGCCAACATTCAAATACAAAAGCCATCATTAGAGATCGGATTCACGAAGTAATCTGCATGGTCGGCTCCGCTTATTTCGGAAGGAAGCACGAATGCATCGTGATCGATTCTGGCTCACGGGCGCCCAATTGGCACGGATCAACAGCATCTGCCTGCTCGTACCACCGTCCAATGGGATTTCCGGCACTGAGCTCGTTCAGTTTATAGAAATCCCAAGACAGAACTTATGATCGTAGTCGCCCTCGACATCCGCGACCCAACCTCCCATTCGCAGGCAAGAGATCTTTAGATTTACGGTAATCTGACGCGTAGCCACTAGACGTATTGTCATAGCGGGCTTATCTCGCATTTATCGTACGTAGTGAGTTGATTAGAAATTCGCCTGTTGTCAGGACGCCATTTCGCATGGCATCGAAATCTCCGGAGGAAAGCATGGAAGAAGCAAACGCTCATTTGGTTGAGCTCGCGGCAGACGTCGTCTCTGCCTATGTCGCAAATAACAATGTTCCGATGTCCGACCTCGCCGGGTTGATTGCCAGCGTCCACTCCTCACTGCTGGGATTGGGTAAAAAGGCTGAACCGGCACCGGTTGCGGCGCAGGTACCGGCGGTATCGATCCGCAAGTCCGTCACGCCCGATGCGATCATCTGCCTGGAGGACGGCAAGTCGTTCAAGTCGCTCAAGAGGCACCTGAGCAGCAAGTATGGGATGACGCCGGCCGAGTACCGGACAAAGTGGGGCTTGCCTGCCGATTATCCGATGGTGGCGCCGGCTTATGCCGAGGCGCGGTCGGCGCTGGCCAAGTCGATGGGATTGGGTCGCAAAGCTGCCGCCGTCGTCCCGCCGGCCAAAGCGAAGCGGACTGCGAAGCCCAAGATCGCTGCTTGAGCAGCGGGTCCGGTTCGCCCGGTGGCCTCCAAATCTAACGAGACTCCCCGCCCAATCCTATGGGCGGGGATGTTGCAATCAGGCGACGGCGTCCGCCAGATCTTTCGCCACCTTGAACTTCACAACCGTTTTCGCGGGGACCTCGATGACCGCGCCGGTTGAGGGATTACGGGCTTGCCGGGCGTCGCGCTTCGCCGCAGTCAGTTTGCCGATGCTGCCCAAGGTGACATCGCCGCCTTCCTTCAAGGTCGTGACGACGACGGCAGCGAGTGATGTGAGAACAGCGCCGACATCAGCTTTCGACTTGGCGGCGTCTTCCGCAATGGCGGCGATCAGTTCGTTCTTGGTCATTGGAAATCTCGGTTGAATGACGGGCGCTCCGACATAGCCCGGCTCCCCATAAATGCAACGCTTGACCAGAGCGTGGAAGCGGCATCCTGACCGCCGCGGCATTCGCTCGATCCAGTCCGAGCTGCCCAGTTCCGGTGCTGTCTAGCCGACTTTGCACGCTGTCGGTACGCCGGGGCTTCACGAGAGTTCAGGATCGACTCATGGCCTACGGTAGCATCGATCCGTGTCTCAGCGTTCTTACCGTGTCGAGAAAGGCACGAAGCGCAGGCGGTACGCGCCGATGGCCAGGATAGTATATCGCAATCGCCTCCGGCGCCGGCGTCCATGGACGGAGCACCCGCCGCAGGCGTCCGTCGGCCAATGCGGCCGTCGCCGCGGGGCTCGTGACATAGGCGATGCCCAGCCCCTTCACCGCGGCGTCGACCATCAGGTCCTCGTCGTCGAGGATCACGGGACCGACGGTATCGACCGTCAGTTCCTGCCCCGCGCGCGTGAACTCCCATCGATACAACTTGCCGCCAGGCATGCGGTGGCCGATGCAGCGATGCCGCCCGAGGTCTTCCGGAGAACCCGGCTCGCCATGGCGACCTATGTAGGCCGGGGATGCGACGCAGACGAATTCGACCAGGTTGCCGAGCTGCACGCAGACCATATCCATTTGTATGGAGCCGGCGAGCCGGACGCCGGCGTCGAAGCCGCCGGATACGATGTCGACCAGCTTGCCCTCCACCACGATGTCGACGGTGACTTCGGGGAACCTCTCGGCCATGAGCGGAAGAACGTCGTCCACCAGCATCGCGGCCGCGACCCGGGGTGCGTTGATCCTCACCGTGCCTGAGACGTCGCCGCGAAACGCCGCGACGCTGTCCAACGCCTCGTCCAGCGTCGCCAGTGCCGGCCGAAGCCGAGTGAGGAGTTGAAAGCCCGCCTCGGTCGGCGAGACGCTCCGCGTCGTGCGGTTCAGGAGCCGGACACCCATGCGATCCTCCAGCGTTCGGATCGCATGGCTCAACGTCGAAGGCGCGGTGCCGATCTCCTCCGCGGCGCGGCGGAAACTTCGGTGGTCGGCGACTGCGACGAAAGCGGTGAGATCGGTGAGCGATGGACGGGACATTGATGGCTAATTCTCACTAACCCATGCGATAATCAACGCCTAAACTGATCAATCGAGGCACCATACTTCTTGATGACGCAAGCAGGACCCGGCGACGCCGCGTCGTCGCTCGTCAGCTTCGATAGGATGGAAATCGATGGAAAAGCCCAAATTCTTCGTAACCCCCGGCTATGGCGAGCGCCTCCGGGACGCCTTGCATTACTCACAGGCAGTTAGGATCGGAAACCGCGTCGAGACGTCTGGGCAGGGTGGTTGGGACGACGACTTGCAAATTCCCGAGTCCATCGAGGCCGAGATCGCGCAGGCTTTTCGAAACGTCGAACGCACGTTGGCGACCGCGGGTGCCGGATGGGAGCATGTCGTGCACGTCAACTCCTACCACACCGGCGGTTTTCCTCCCGTGGTGAATGAGACGATGTCCAAACTTTATCGGCAATACATGCCCGACCACGCGCCGATCTGGACCGAGATCGGGGTTGAAGCCCTGGGATTGCCGACGATGCGCATCGAGATCCGTGTCACCGCGATTATCCCCTGAGGTCGGATCAGGCTGCCGCGAACCAAGGACGTGGGGGTGGCAACATCCGTCGTAGCTGTCGCCGCGATAAAGATGGAAAGCCCTCCGTCGGTCCACTCGCGCGCTACCTTCATGTCATCGCCTCTCGCGGCGAATGAATGCTCTGCGAGTGAGCAAGCGAACCGCCGTGGGGTCGAAACATTCCCAGTTTCATTCCCATCCCAGGAGCCGGCGACGGGCGGATCGAGGGGCACGCAAAGAAAAACCCAGCAAGGCCAAGGCCTTGCTGGGTTCAAAAATGGTGGGCGCGACAGGGATCGAACCTGTGACCCCTACGATGTCAACGTAGTGCTCTCCCGCTGAGCTACGCGCCCGTCTGCCGCGTCGGGAAATCGTCGCGGCGGTCGGAACAGGCCCCGCCGTTTCCGGGTGACCATGTTGCGAGGTGTGCGGCTATAGCCGCTCGTCTCGAGGCTGGCAAGGCGCTTTGTGGAGAAAGCCTCGCAGGCCCCCGGCGCCCGTGCCGTCAGGCCGCCAGCAGCTTCTCGACCTCGTTCACCAGCTCGCGCAGGTGGAAGGGCTTGGAGAGCACCTTGGCATCCTTGGGCGTCTGCGAATCGGGGTTGAGCGCCACGGCCGCGAAGCCGGTGATGAACATCACCTTGATGTCGGGGTCGAGCTCGGTGGCGCGGCGCGCCAGCTCGATGCCGTCCATCTCGGGCATGACGATGTCGGTCAGGAGCAGCTCGAAGGGCTCTTCGCGCAGCCGGTTGTAGGCCGACAGCCCGTTGTCGAAGGAGGCCACGTCGTAGCCCGCATTCTGCAGGGCCTTGACCAGGAACCGGCGCATGTCGTTGTCGTCTTCGGCGAGGAGTATCTTGGTCATGGGCCTGATCTGTCCGTCCCGTAAGGCCTGTGTTCTGGTGCAGCGGAAGCCGGCGAGGCACCCCGGTCCCGTTCTCGTCTCGTTTTCGCGCCCCAACCCTGCGCGCCTGCGGCGGCAGGGTTATCGGCCCGCCCCCGCAGTGGGAACCCACGGTTTCTATAAGGCATCAGCATGGTAAACAACGGGTGAATCCGTGGCCGATGCCGGCCCAGCGGGCGCAGCCCTTCAACCGCGCGGCTTTGTGTGCTTGTGTTCGGGCCGATGAGCGATCATTCCGCCCCGTTTCCGCCCGGTCCCGACGACGTCGTCCGCGAGATCGAGCGGCCCTACACGCTGTACCAGCCGGCGCTGCACATCGTTCCCGTGGTGGTGGACGTGCCCCATGCCGGCCGGCGCTACCCGCGGGCCTTCGTCGAGCGGGCGCGGCTGCCGCTGCGCCTATGTCGACCGGCTGTTTGGCCGCAGCGTGGCGCTGGGGGCGCCGCTCCTCGTCGCCGAGTTTCCGCGCGCCTATCTCGACGTCAACCGCGAGCCCTACGAGCTCGACCCGCGGATGTTCGACGGGCGGCTGCCGCCCTTCGCCAACACCCGCTCGCTGCGGGTCGCCGGCGGGCTCGGCACGATTCCCCGCATCGTCGGCGACGCGCACGAGATCTATTTCGGGCGGATTCCCGTCGAGGAGGCGCTGTCGCGCATCGACGGGCTCTACCGCCCCTATCATGCCGGGCTTCGCGACCTCGTGCAGCGCACGCAGCGCGCCTTCGGCACCTGCATCCTGGTCGACGCGCATTCGATGCCCTCGACCGGGCTCGACCGCGACGGGCCGGCCAAGCCCGATATCATCCTGGGAGACCGCTTCGGCACCAGCGCGGCGGGCTACATCACCGACATCGCGGAAGCCGCCTTCGCCCGTCTCGGGCTGCGCGTGACGCGCAACCGTCCCTATGCCGGGGGCTTCATCACCGAGCATTACGGCGAGATCAACCGCGCCCTCTACATGGACGAGGCGACGCTCTTGCCCCATGCCGGCTTCGCAGAGCTGGAGCAGGCGATCACCGGGGCGATGGCGGAGTGCTTCGCGCGCTGGAGCGGCTGGCTCGACGACTACCGCCAGGCGGCCGAGTAGTGGCCCGCGACGGTCGTTGCCGTCGCAACAGAAAAAAGGGCCGCACACTTTCGTGGCGGCCCAAGTCTAGGGAGGAAACGCCCAAGGAGGGCAACGAAGGCTTGAGGTCATCGCCCCTTCGCAGTGCACAATATGACGGTGCAGCGCAAAAAAGCAAGTGGCCTGACCAAATTTTTGCGCGTGGGAAGGGCGGATGTGGCATGCGCCAGACGCAGGGCAGGCGAAGTCACGGTCAAGCGCCCGGCCTCCGGCGCTTGCCTTCCGGCGGCCGGCCGCCCATCACCGGGGCGCTGCGGCGCGGCGCCTGCCTCGGCCGCGCAGGGGGGATGTGATGAGTGCTGTCGATTTCGGGGCCTTCGTGGCGGATCTCGCCACCCAGTCGGGCCGGGCGATCCTGCCCTTCTTCCGGGCCCATCACGGGCTCGAGGACAAGTCGGGCGGCGGCGTCTTCGACCCCGTGACCGAGGCCGACCGGGCGGGCGAGACGGTGATGCGCCAGATGATCCGGCGCCAGTTCCCGGCCCATGGCGTGCTCGGCGAGGAGTTCGGCAGCGAGAACACCGAGGCCGAATATGTCTGGGTTCTCGATCCGATCGACGGCACCCGGGCCTTCATCTCCGGGATTCCCGTCTGGGGCACGCTGATCGGCCTGACGCGCGGCGGGGTGCCGGTCTACGGCATGATGCATCAGCCCTTCACCGGCGAGCGCTACTCCGGCGATGGCGGCGAGGCACGCTATGACGGGCCGGGCGGCCCGCGCATCCTGCGCACGCGGGCGGTGTCCAGCCTGGCCGCCGCGACGCTGATGACGACCTCGCCCGCCCTGTTCAAGGGCGACGAGGCGCAGGCCTATGGCCGCGTCGAGAGCGCGGTGCGCCTCGCCCGCTATGGCTGCGACTGCTACGCCTACTGCATGCTGGCCGCCGGCCATGTCGATCTCGTCATCGAGAGCGGGCTGAAGCCCTACGACATCGTCGCCCTGATCCCGATCATCGAGGGGGCGGGCGGCATCGTCACCTCATGGGACGGGGGCAGCGCCGCCGGGGGCGGGCGCATCCTCGCCGCCGCCAACAAGGCGCTGCATGAGGCTGCGCTGGCCCTGCTCGCCGGCTGAACCGGCGCCGGCTGCGAGGTCCGCGTCCTCGCCCGGGATGAAGGCGTCGAAGGCGGCCCAGAACTGCGCCCGGATCGCGTCGCTCTCCATCAGGATCTCGTGGCGCGCCTCGCGCAGGATCAGCGCCTGGCCGGTCTTGAGCCGCGCGGCGAAGCGCTCGATCGCGGGTGTCGAGACGATCCGGTCGCGTCCAGCGGCGATGACGAGGGTCGGCACCCGGACCTCGCGGGCGGCATGGGGGGCCGCGAGCCGGGCCATCAGGCGAAAGGCGGTCCTGACCCAGGCGATGGTGGGGTCGCCGATGCTGAGATGGCGCGCCGCCGCCGAGAGCGCGCTGTTGCGCGCATAGCGGACCGGGTCGCCGGTGAGGCGGTTGCCCTCGAAGGGCTTGGTGGCGATGGCCGTGTCGCCGCCGCCGGGCACGAAGTTCTTGCCGAAGCCGAGCCAGAACAGCGCGCCCGCGAGCCGGCTGGCCCGGCGCGGCTTCTCGATGATGGTCAGCTCCAGCATCGGCGCGAGCGCGACGAGCCGGGCGACGGGCAGCCGGTCGTTGCGCGCGGCGTCGAGACACAGCGCCGCGCCCATCGAATGGGCAAGCGCGAAATAGGGTCCGGGCAACCGCTCCTGCATCTGCGCCATGGCCAAGGCGAGATCGGCTTCGTAATGGCGCAGCCGGCCGACATGGCCCTTGCGCGCACGGCTGACGAAGCGCTGCGAGCCGCCCTGGCCGCGCCAGTCGAAGGTCAGCACATGGAAGCCGCGGCGGCGCAGTTCCCCCACCGTCTCGCCATAGCGCTCGATGAACTCGGCCCGGCCCTGCACGAGCAGGATGGTGCCGTGCACCGGTTTTACCGTCGGGCGCCAACTGGCGAAACGCAGCTGCGCCCCGTCGCGCGTCCGGGCGGTCCAGGCGCGGCCATGGCCCGGCGGCGGATAGTCGGGATGAGCGAAGAGTTCGGCGTCGGCCATGGCGGCTTCCCGGCGGCTGGCGCGATCCCGGCGGTGACGCAGCCCTGATCCGCCCTACCGCTTATGCCCCTCCGGGAGGGCTCTTGAAAAGCCGAAAACGCTATCCCAGATCAGCTCTGCGCAGGCCGGAACGGCTGCGCAACCCCAGACCGGGCCCGCGCTCATGACGAGGCGGGCCGGACACGAACGTCGCTTCTTTGGAGGACATCATGCGTCAATTCGATCTTTCCCCGCTCTATCGCTCGACCGTCGGCTTCGATCGTCTGTTCTCGCTGCTCGACCAGGTCGGCAGCGCCGAGTCGGCCCCGAGCTACCCGCCCTACAACATCGAGCGCACGGCCGAGAACGCCTACCGCATCACCATCGCGGTCGCCGGCTTCGGCGAGTCCGACCTCTCGATCGAGAGCAAGGAGAACGCGCTGACGGTGCGCGGCGAGAAGCAGGCCAACGACAATGGCGAGAAGCGCGAGATCCTGCATCAGGGCATCGCCGCGCGCGCCTTCGAGCGCCGTTTTCAGCTCGCCGACTATGTCCAGGTGACGGGTGCCAGCCTCGAGAACGGGCTGCTCCACATCGATCTCGTGCGCGAGATTCCCGAGGCGAAGAAGCCGCGCCAGATCGCGATCGGCACCGGCAGCGCCAAGGTGATCGAAGCCAAGGTCGAGGCCGCCAAGGCCGCCTGACCAGGCCGCCATCGGTCTTTCTGTTCGGCAGGGCGCCCCCGGGAAACCGGGGGCGCTTTTTTGGGTGCGGTGGAGGCCGCTGGCGAGGGCCGAAGCCGTCGCCGCCGTCTCAATCCATCGGCACGACGGGAACGGCGGGGGTCTCGGGCCGGGGCTGGGCCGAGGTCGAATCCTGCGGCTGGACCGGTGGAAGCTGCGCCGGGATGCCGGGATTGTCGGAGCGGGCGAGCGGCGGCGTGCGCTCGCCGGTCTCGCTGCCGCGGACATCGGTCGGGTTGACCAGGCGGGGCTTCTCCGCACCCGTGGCCGGGTCGGTGGTGCCCGGCGTCGGCGCCGCGGGTGCGGTGGGGGCAGGTGGCATGCTCGTGGCGGGAGCCGCAGCCTCGGCCGGGGGCTTGGGAGCGGGCGGGGCCGGCTCGGCCCGGGGCGGCGCCGCGGGGGGCGGCGGGGTCTGTGTCGCCGGTGCGCTGGCCGAGGCCGGCGCCTTGCGCTCCTGCGCCGGGGCCGGTTCGGTCTTGGGCGGCGCGGCGGGCGAGGGCGGGATCACCGTGGCGGGCGCGGTCGCCTGGCCGGGCTGCTTGAGCGGGGCGGGCCGCTCGGGCGGTTGTGGCGCGAGGCGCGGCGCGCGCGGCCTGGGCTCGTCGCGCGGGTCGGTCCGGGCGACGCGAGGGGCCGTGCGCGGCGGGGCCTGGAGGACGATCTCGTCGAGAACCTGCCCGCTATAGGGGTCGAGGATCAGCCTGACGCGGGCGCCCGAGCGGGTGCGGCCATCGACGACATAGGCCGAGCCCGTCGCGATGGTGCGGTCGATGCGCGTCAGGCCATAGTCACGCGCCGCGATGCGGCCCAGAGCCCGCTGCGGAATCGGCGCCGGGGGGCGCGGGGCGAGGTAGCGATAGCCGTAGCCGAAGCGCTGCTCGAGATAGGGCGCGTCGTCATAGAGATAGTACTGGGCCGATGCGGAGCCGGTCGCGCCGGCGAGGGCACCGGCGACGGCCACCCCCATCAACGTGCTGCGCCGCGTCGCGGTCGATCGAATGGCCATGGGGAGCATCCCTTTCCAAGGACGAACTGACAGGTGTTCAGTCTTCCTTAGGGATTGCGGCGGGGGTGGGGCTGAATCCGGGAGCGCTGTCAGCCAACGCGCGCCGCGAACAGGGCAATGAGGCGTTCCACCTCGGCCTCCGGCGTCGCGAAGGACATGACGAAGCGGCCGACGACCTCGCCTTCGGCCAGGGCCTCGCCCTCCGGCAGGGCGCGCGCCGACCAGTCGAGATAGCCGACGCCGGCCGCCTTCAGCCGTGCCTGCAGGGCGGGGGACAAGATCGGAAACACTTCATTGGCCTGGCAGGGCCAGGCGAGGCGGGCCTGACCGCTGGCCACGACGGCCTGGGCGAGGCGTTGCGCCAGCGCATTGGCGTGGCGGGCCAGATCGAGCCAGTGCCCGTCGGCGAGCAGCCCCTCGAACTGGGCGCCGATCAGCCGGCCCTTGGAGAGCGTCTGGCCGGCGCGTTTGCGGCGCCATCTCATCTCGGCCGCGCGGGCGGGGTCGAAGAACACGACGGCTTCCGCCGCCCAGGCGCCGTTCTTGGTGCCGCCGAAGGTGAGCACGTCGACGCCGGCCTTCCAGGTCGTTTCCGCCGGGCTGCAGCCCAGCGTCACCAGCGCATTGGCGAAGCGGGCGCCGTCCATGTGCAGGGCCAGGCCGCGCGGCGCGGCGGCCGCCTTCAGCGCCCGGATCTCGTCGGGGGTGTAGATCGTGCCGCACTCGGTCGCCTGGGTGATCGAGAGCGCCTGCGGCTGGACCTGGTGCAGCGCGCCCTCGCGGAAGCGCGCCAGCGTCTGCGTCACGTCCGCGGGCGCGAGCTTGTTGCCGGCGCCGGGCAGGCCGATCAGCTTGGCGCCGTCGCTGAAGAACTCCGGCGCGCCGCATTCGTCGTCGGCGACATGGCTCTCGTCATGGGTGATCACGGCGCCCCAGGGGCGGGTCAGGCTCGCCAGTGCCAGGGCATTGGCCGCCGTGCCGCTGGTGACGAGGAAGACCGCGACCTCCCGCTCGAAGATCTCGGCGATGCGTCGCTCGGCGGCCTGCGTCCAGCCATCCGTGCCATAGGCCGAGGCCGGTCCGTCATTGGCGGCGGCGATCGCGGCCATGACCTTCGGGCTCGCGCCCGCGATGTTGTCGCTGATGAAGTTCATGCCGTCTGCGATAGAGCCCGGCGGCGCCGGCGCCAAGAGCTCGCGGCGCCTACCTGACCAGCGCCTGCACGAGCAGCGTCAGCGCCGCCGCGACCAGGGCCGCGAAGGTCGCGACCATGCCGGCGACGCGGAAGCGCAGATCCTCGTCGAGATGCGAGACGCCCCAGGCATGGCTGACCCGGCCGACGAGGAGGAGCAGGCAGAGCCCGTGCAGCAGCAGGCCAGGTGCGCCACGAAACTCGGCCATGGCGAGCAGCAGCAGGGCGAGCGGCGTGTATTCGGCGAAATTGCCGTGGACCCGGACGCGCCGCTCGAGCTCGCGGTCGCCGGCGGTGCCGATGGCGACGCGGCCGCTGCGCCGCTGCCGGACCACGGCCAGCGACAGCATCACGAAGAGGAGCGCCAGGAGCGCGGCATAGATGGGGACGATGACGAGGGGCATGACGGGGTCCGCCGGCGGATTGCAGGGCTCCGTTCTAGGCTGCGGACGCCTTCGCCGCCAGTGCGCCGTTTGCGGCGATCCGACAGGAAGTGTGCGTCGGGTTGACGCCTTCATCCCGGAAATGTCGAGGCTGCCTCTGAAATGAACATAAAATTTCGTGGCTGTGCCGAATCACCGCTTGTGCGGAGATTGGAATTCTGGCAAATTGACGGAATAGGACAGTGTTGCTGTCCCATTTTTCGCCGCGCCGACTGGGCCCTGCAAAGGGTGCGGTCGTGCCATCGCAACGGAGCGGATCGATGACGAAGGGTACGGTCAAACACGCCAAAACCACTCGTACGCGTGCCGCCCGCAAAGCGGCAGCCTGACAGGCGCGGCAGGGCGACAAGCCCTCAGCGCCTGCGGAGGACGCGGGCGCCCCGAGACCAGCGCAAGCCACCTCCGACGAACGAGCCCCCGGCCATGCTGGCCCCGTCCTTGCTGCGGCTTGAAAAAGCCGGCGCGGGATCGGCGGCCCAGGGTGGGCGAAGGGTGATATGGACTCAAGGAGGTCCCCTGGCGGAAGCTGGGTGGGCGGTGGCAAGCGGGGTTTGACGATGGGCGAGATCAGCAAGGCGAGCGTGGCGGCGGCTGCAGCGAACTTCCCGGCCGTGCGTGACCCGGCGATGCCGGAACGCCAGGGTCTCTATGATCCGTCCTTCGAGAAGGATTCCTGCGGCGTCGGCTTCATCGCCGACATGAAGAACCGCAAGACCCACGCCATTGTCGCGCAGGGCCTGCAGATCCTCCACAATCTCGACCACCGCGGCGCTGTCGGTGCCGATCCCAAGCTCGGCGACGGCTGCGGCATCCTGACCCAGATCCCGCATCGCTTCTTCGCCGAGGAATGCGCCCGGATCGGCATCGCCCTGCCGGCGCCCGGCGACTACGCCATCGGCCAGTTCTTCATGCCGCAGGACGACGCCGCGCGCGCGGTCTGCGAGGAGATCGTGGCTCAGACGATCGAGGAGGAGGGGCAGGTCTTCCTCGGCTGGCGCGACGTTCCGGTCGACTCCTCCGATCTCGGCGAGGCGGTGCGCGAGACCGAGCCGCGCCATCGCCAGCTCTTCATCGGGCGGGGGCCCGGCGTCACCGACGCCGACGATTTCGAGCGCAAGGTCTTCGTGCTGCGCAAGTCCGTCTCCAACAAGGTCTACAAGCAGCAGGATCGCTCGACCGCGACATACTACCCGGTCTCGATGTCGGCTCGCACCATCGTCTACAAGGGCATGGTGCTGGTCACGCAGCTCGGTTCCTATTTCAAGGACCTGACCGACGAGCGCTTCGAGAGCGCGATCGCGCTCGTGCACCAGCGCTTCGCCACCAACACCTTCCCGTCCTGGCGGCTGGCCCATCCCTACCGGATGGTCGCCCATAACGGCGAGATCAACACGCTGCGCGGCAACGTCAACTGGATGGCGGCGCGCCAGGCTTCGGTCGATTCCGAGCTGTTCGGGGCCGACATCTCGAAGCTCTGGCCGATTTCCTATGAGGGCCAGTCCGACACCGCCTGCTTCGACAACGCGCTCGAGTTCCTGGTCCAGGGCGGCTATTCGCTCGCCCATGCCATGATGATGCTCGTGCCCGAGGCCTGGGCCGGCAACCCGCTGATGAACGAGGAGCGGCGCGCCTTCTACGAGTATCATGCCGCTCTGATGGAGCCCTGGGACGGGCCGGCGGCGATCGCCTTCACCGACGGCAGGCAGATCGGCGCGACGCTGGATCGCAACGGCCTGCGGCCGGCGCGCTATCTCGTCACCGATGACGGGCTCGTGGTGCTCGCCTCCGAGTTCGGCGTGCTGCCGATCCCGGAGGAGAAGATCGTCCAGAAGTGGCGGCTGCAGCCCGGCAAGATGCTGCTGATCGATCTCGAAGAGGGCCGGATCATCTCCGACGACGAGATCAAGAAGAGCCTGTGCCTGGCCAATCCCTACCAGGAGTGGCTCAAGCGCACACAGATCGTGCTCGAGGAGTTGCCGCCGGTTGAGGCGCGCGCCCAGCGCACCGACGTACCGCTGCTCGATCGCCAGCAGGCCTTCGGCTACACCCAGGAAGACACCAAGATCCTGATGGCGCCGATGGCGGTGACGGGGCAGGAAGCCGTCGGCTCGATGGGCACGGACACGCCGATCTCGGCGCTCTCGTCGAAGTCGAAGCTGCTCTACACCTATTTCAAGCAGAACTTCGCCCAGGTCACCAACCCGCCGATCGACCCGATCCGCGAGGAGCTGGTGATGAGCCTGCTCTCCTTCATCGGGCCGCGGCCGAACATCCTCGACCTGGAGGGGACCTCGCGGCGCAAGCGCCTCGAGGTGCGCCAGCCGATCCTGACCAATGACGATCTCGAGAAGATCCGCTGCATCGGCCATTACGAGGATCGTTTCGACACCAAGACGATCGACATCACCTATCCGGCGCGCGAGGGCGCGGCCGGCATGGAGGGTGCGATCGCGCGGCTGTGCGAGCGGGCCGAGGCTGCCGTGCATGGCGGCTACAACATCATCATCCTGTCCGACCGGCAGGTCTCGGCCGAGCGCGTGCCGATCCCGGCGCTGCTGGCGACGGCGGCCGTGCACCATCACCTGATCCGCAAGGGCCTGCGCACCTCGGTCGGCCTGGTCGTGGAATCGGGCGAGCCGCGCGAAATCCATCACTTCGCCTGCCTCGCGGGCTTCGGTGCCGAGGCGATCAACCCCTATCTCGCCTTCGAGACGCTCGAGGCACTGCTCGACGCCGGCGAATTCCCCAAGGAAGTCGACCGCTACGAGGTGGTGAAGCGCTTCATCAAGTCGGTCGGCAAGGGCATGCTCAAGGTCATGTCCAAGATGGGCATCTCGACCTACCAGTCCTATTGCGGCGCGCAGATCTTCGACGCGGTCGGCCTGCGCAGCGACCTGATCGAGACCTATTTCACCGGCACGATCTCCTCGATCGAGGGCGTCGGCCTCGCCGAGATCGCCGAGGAGACGGTGCGCCGCCATCGCGACGCTTTCGGCGACTCGCCGATCTATCGCGATTCGCTCGACATCGGCGGCGAGTACGCCTTCCGCCTGCGCGGCGAGGACCATGCCTGGACGCCAGAGAACATCGCGCTGCTGCAGCATGCGGTGCGCGGCAATGCGCTCGACAAGTACAAGGCCTATGCCGAACTGGTGAACGACCAGAGCTCGCGCTTCTCGACGATCCGCGGCCTGTTTGCGATCAAGGATGCCGACGGCATCGGCCGCAAGCCGATCCCGATCGAGGAGGTCGAGCCCGCCGTCGACATCGTCAAGCGCTTCGCCACGGGCGCCATGTCCTTCGGCTCGATCAGCCACGAGGCGCATTCGACCCTCGCCATCGCGATGAACCAGATCGGCGGCAAGTCCAACACCGGCGAAGGCGGCGAGGAGCCCGAGCGCTTCGTGCCGATGGCCGACGGGCGCTCGATGCGCTCGGCGATCAAGCAGATCGCCTCGGGGCGCTTCGGTGTCACGACCGAGTATCTCGTCAACTCGTCGATGATGCAGATCAAGATCTCGCAGGGCGCCAAGCCCGGCGAAGGCGGCCAGCTGCCCGGCCACAAGGTCGATGCGCGCATCGCCAAGGTGCGCCATTCGACCCCGGGCGTCGGCCTGATCTCGCCGCCACCGCATCACGACATCTACTCGATCGAGGACATCGCCCAGCTCATCTTCGACCTGAAGAACGTCAACCCGGCGGCCGACGTCTCGGTGAAGCTGGTCTCCGAGCTTGGGGTCGGCACGGTTGCGGCCGGTGTCGCCAAGGCGCGCGCCGACCACATCACCATCTCGGGCTATGAGGGCGGCACCGGCGCCTCGCCGCTGACCTCGATCAAACATGCCGGTTCGCCCTGGGAGATCGGCCTCGCCGAGACCCACCAGATCCTGGTGATGAACAAGCTGCGCGGGCGCATCGCGCTGCAGGTCGACGGTGGCCTGCGCACGGGGCGCGACATCGTCATCGGTGCGCTGCTGGGGGCTGACGAGTTCGGCTTCGCCACGGCGCCGCTGATCGCGGCCGGCTGCATCATGATGCGCAAGTGCCATCTCAACACCTGCCCGGTCGGCGTCGCGACGCAGGATCCGGTATTGCGCAAGCGCTTCAAGGGCGCGCCCGAGCACGTCATCAACTTCTTCTTCTTCCTCGCCGAGGACGTGCGCGAGATCATGGCTTCGCTGGGCGTGGCGCGCTTCGACGATCTCGTCGGCCGCTCGGACTGGCTCGACAAGAAGCAGGCGATCGATCACTGGAAGGCCAAGGGGCTCGACTTCTCGCGGATCTTCTACAAGCCCGACATGGGCCCCGAGGTGGCGATCCGTCATGTCGAGCTGCAGCAGCACCCGATCGACACCGTGCTCGACCGCACGCTGATCGCGAAGGCGCAGGGCGCCATCGAGCGCGGCGAGCCCGTCGTGATCGAGAGCGCGATCAACAACGTTGACCGTTCGACTGGCGCGATGCTGTCGGGCCAGGTCGCCAAGCGCTACGGCTATGCCGGCCTGCCCGACGACACCATCACGGTGAAGCTGACCGGAACCGCCGGCCAGAGTTTTGGCGCCTGGGTGGTCAACGGCGTGACGCTCGAGCTCACCGGCCAGGCCAACGACTATGTCGGCAAGGGCCTGTCGGGCGGCAAGCTGGTGATCAAGCCCTCGCCGGATGCCAGGCCGCTGGCCGAGCAGTCGATCATCGTCGGCAACACCGTGCTCTACGGCGCGATTTCCGGGGAATGCTATTTCCGCGGCGTCGCGGGCGAGCGCTTCGCGGTGCGCAATTCCGGCGCGATCGCGGTGGTCGAGGGCACCGGCGACCATGGCTGCGAATACATGACCGGCGGCGTCGTCGTCGTGCTCGGCCAGACCGGGCGAAACTTCGCGGCCGGCATGTCGGGCGGCGTCGCCTATGTGCTCGACGAGGACAAGAGCTTCGCCAAGCGCTGCAACCTCTCCATGGTCGATCTCGAGCCGGTCACCGAGGAGGAGGAGCTGATGCAGCGTATCCACCACCATGGCGGCGATCTCGAGTTCAAGGGACGCATTGACGTCATGGCCAACATGTCGGGCTATGACGCCGAGCGCCTGCACCAGCTGATCAGCGACCATCACAGGTACACCGGGTCGCTGCGGGCCAAGGACATCCTCGACAACTGGGCGGAGTACCTGCCCAAATTCGTCAAGGTCATGCCGGTCGAGTATCGGCGGGCGCTTCAGGAAATCGAGCAGGCGCAGGCCGGCCTGTCGGTCGCGGCGGAGTAAGGGCTGATGGGCAAGGTAACAGGCTTCCTCGAGATCGACCGGCGCGACCGCAAGTATCTCCCCGCATCGGACCGGATCAGGAACTACAAGGAGTTCGTGATCCCGCTCGGCGCCGAAGCGACGCGCGACCAGGCGGCGCGCTGCATGAACTGCGGCATCCCGTATTGTCACAATGGCTGTCCGGTGAACAACCAGATCCCGGACTGGAACGACCTCGTCTACAACGACAAGTGGCGCGAGGCGCTGACCAACCTGCACTCGACCAACAACTTCCCCGAGTTCACCGGCCGCGTCTGCCCCGCCCCCTGCGAGGCATCCTGCACGCTGAACCTCGAGGATACGCCGGTCACGATCAAGTCGATCGAATGCGCCATCGTCGACAAGGGCTGGGCCGAGGGCTGGATCACGCCCGAATTGCCCAAGGCCAGGACCGGCAAGTCGATCGGCATCATCGGCTCGGGCCCGGCTGGGCTGGCGGCTGCGCAGCAACTCGCGCGCGCCGGCCACGAGGTCCATGTCTATGAGCGCCAGGCGCGGGCCGGCGGCCTGCTGCGCTACGGCATTCCCGACTTCAAGATGGAGAAGTCGCATGTCGAGCGCCGGGTCAAGCAGATGGAGGCCGAAGGCGTCGTCTTCCATTACGGCGTCAATGTCGGGGTCGACATCGACCCGGCCGAGCTGCTCGCCCGGCACGACGCGGTCGGCCTGACCGGCGGCGCCGAGAAGCCGCGCGACCTGCCGATCGAAGGCCGCGACCTCGCCGGCATCCATTTCGCGATGGACTTCCTGCCGCAGCAGAACCGGCGCAACGGCGGCGAGCCGGCCACGCTGGCCAACTCGCAGCCGATCCTGGCGTCGGGCAAGCATGTCGTCGTCATCGGCGGCGGCGACACGGGCTCGGACTGCATCGGCACCTCGGTGCGCCAGGGGGCGCTCTCGGTGACGCAGATCGAGATCATGCCGCAGCCGCCCGAGAAGGAGAACAAGCAGCTCACCTGGCCCAACTGGCCGCTGAAGCTGCGGACCTCGTCGAGCCATGAGGAGGGTGCCGAGCGCGACTTCGCCATCGGCACGGTGAGGTTCACCGGCGAGAACGGCCATGTCCGCAAGCTGCGCTGCGCCCGGGTCGACGCCTCGTTCAAGCCGATCGAGGGCACCGAGTTCGACCTCAAGGCCGATCTCGTGTTGCTGGCGATGGGCTTCGTTTCCCCCGTGCATGAGGGGCTGATCCAGAAGCTCGGCGTCTCCATCGACAAGCGCGGCAATGTCGAGGCCAACACGCTGGCCTACAAGACCACGGTCGAGAAGGTCTTTGCCGCCGGCGACATGCGCCGCGGCCAGTCGCTCGTGGTCTGGGCGATCCGCGAAGGCCGCCAGATGGCCCACGCCATTGACAAGCACCTGATGGGCGAGACGATTTTGCCGAGGTGAGGCGGAGAGCGTCATGGTCGGGCTTAACCCGACCATCTCGGAAACCAGTGGCTTTTCGTCACGAGAGTCTCGGGTCTGCGCTTCGCTTCGCCCGAGAATGACGGCTGGCCCGGGGCCTCACCGCGGCCAGCGGTGATCGTCCATCCGCCCCGGCTTCGGCTCGGGCAGGATGCCCTCGCCGAAGATGCGGTCGAGCTGGCCGGCGATCTCGCCGCGGCCGCGCGCCTCGGGAATCGAGACCAGCAGCGCCTGATCGCCGGGCCCCGCCGTGCCGGTCAGCGGCAGGATCGGGCCGGCCGCCGGCTTGGCCTGGAGCGCGGCCGGCAGGCTGATCACGGGCAGGCCCGCGACCATCTGGTCGATCAGGCGCTCGATGCCGCCGGGCTGCAGCTCGGGATTGGTCGGGGCTCCGGTCTCGGGCGAGACGGGCAGGGCGATCACGCTGCCCTGGGTTCCCGGCTCGAACATCCGGCGCACCAGCACATCGACGAAATGGGCGGCCTTGCGGGCCCCGACCGCGGTGAAGTGGATGCCGTCGCCGAGCCGCAGCCGCGCCGGCTGACCGGAGACGTCGGGGCCCATCGCGGCGTAGCGGTTCTCCGCATCGACGAAGGCGCCCCAGAGATCGACATATTGCCCGCCGGCGCGCTCGACCTGCTGGCGGTACTGCTCGTTGAAGGTCACCAGATCGGCGGAGAGCCGCGCATTCTGCACCGGTGGCGCGCCGACCCAGATCAGCGGGACGCGCCGCGCCGCGAAGGCCTGCGCGACGGCATTGATGCGCTCGCGATAGAGTTCGAGCCAGCGCGGGCTGAGCGGCTCGTGAACCGTGTCGCCCTCGCGGATCGCCTGCCGGTCGTTGAGGCCGACCAGCATGACGCCGAGCCCGATCTTGGCATCGCCGGCGACGAGTTCGGCGGCGACCCTCGGCCAGTCGTGGAAGTCGCTGCGGACGAGGCCCGAATCCGGTTTCGCCCGCGCGATCACGGCGAGATCGGGCCGGTCCTCCAGTGCTTCCTCCAGCCCGTCGGCCAGCAGGCTGGCGAGCGAGTCGCCGATGACGAGGATGTGGTGGGCGACGTCGACCTTGGGGATCACGGGGTCGTCGCGAACGACGACGGGTGCGGCCGGGCGGCGCCTGGCCACCGGCGCGACCCGCTGGCGCTGCGGCTGGACCGCCTGGGGCTGCTGGGGCTGCTGCCAGAAGAGCTGGAACAGGCTGCGCTGCTGCTGCTGCTGCGGTTGCGGCTGGCGCGCCTGCTGCGCGAGCGGCGGCGGCCCCACGGTCAGGAGCAGCAGGCCGGCGGCCGCCAGCATCGTGAAGAGGGCGCGCAAACGCATCGGGCTCTCGATCCGCGCCCCTGTGCGGGGCGACGCCATCATAGCGGAAGACGGTGCGCCCGTCAGCGGGCCGTGCGCAGCCGCGCCAGCAGGGCCGGCGTCGGCCAGCCATCGGCGATCTCGCCCTGGCGGAGCTGGTACTGGCGCACGGCCTCGCGGGTGCCGGTGCCGATGCGCCCGTCGGCGTCGTGGTCGTAGAGGCCGAGCGCCTTGAGCCGGCGCTGCAGGTCCTGGATGCCGGATTTGTCGAGGCGCGGCGCCTGGACCGGCCAGTCCGCCTGGATGGCGGGGCGGCCCATGATGCGGTCGCCGAGATGGCCGACGGCGAGCGCATAGGCGTCGGACGAGTTGTACTTCTTGATGACGTCGAAATTCGCGGTGAGCAGCATCACCGGGCCGCGATGGCCGGCGGGGTAGAACAGCCGGCCCTCGCCGGAGGAGGGCAGCCGCCCGCCATCGGCCTTGCGTACGCCGGCCGAGGCGAACTGCGAGAAGCTCGCCCGGTTGAGCTTGTGGTCGAAGCCGTCAGGCAGCGTGACCTCGAGACCCCAGGGCAGGCCCGGCACCCAGCCATAGCCCTTGAGATAGTTGGCGGTGGAGGCGAGCGCGTCGGCGGTCGAGGTCCAGATGTCGGCATGGCCGTCGCCGGTGAAGTCGACCGCGTATTTGCGGTAGCTCGACGGCATGAACTGAGTATGCCCCATCGCGCCGGCCCAGGAGCCGCGCAGTTCGCGGCGCTCGACATGGCCTTCCTGGATCAGTTCGAGCGCGGTCAGGAGTTCGTCGCGGAAGAAGTCGCCGCGATAGCGCAGATGGGCGAGCGTCGCGAGCGAGCGGATCGTGTCCTTGTCGCCCTTGAAGGAGCCGTAATTGGTTTCCATGCCCCAGACGCCGAGGACAATCTCCTTCGGCACGCCGTAGCGCGCCTCGACCTGGGCCAGGAGCCCGGCATTGTCGGCCGCCGCATCGCGGCCGCGCGGGATGCGCGTGCCGCCCACTGCGCTGTTGAGGTAGCCCCAGATCGGGGCGGTGAACTCGGACTGCTTCCGGGTCAGCGCCTCGATGGCGGGGTCCGGGGTCACGCCGCGGAAGGCGGCGTCGAAGGTCGTGCGCGAGACGCCGCGGGCCTGGGCCAGCGGCCAGAGCCGCTGCAGGAAGGCGGCGAAGTCGCCCTGAGCCGGGCGGGCCGCGGCGGCCGGGCCGCCGATCGAGCCCGTGGTCTGGGCGAAGGCGGGCGCCAGGCTGATCAGGGCCGCTGCGGCGATGACGGACAGGCGCATGGAACACTCGGACGGCTGGAGAGAGGGACCGCTCCAGAGCGCCCGAACAAGATTAACCAAAGGTTAAGCCCGGCGGCAATGACGGGGGCGGGGTGTCGCAGCCGGCCGCGTCGATGCCTTCACATCGCGTTGCGGGTCTTCAGCTTCTCCTCCCAGGTCAGGGCCTGGCGGACGATCTCCTCGAGGTCGTCATGTTCCGGCGTCCAGCCGAGCTCGCTGCGGATCCGGTCGGCCTTCGCCACCAGAGAGGCCGGGTCGCCGGCGCGACGGCCCGAGAGCTTGACCGGGAAATCGACGCCCGAGACCGTCTTGACGACCTCGACCACCTCCTTGACCGAATAGCCGCGGCCATAGCCGCAATTCAGGGTGAGGCTGCCGCCGCCGCCGCGCAGATGCTCGAGCGCGGCGATATGGGCCCGGGCGAGGTCGGTGACGTGGATGTAGTCGCGGATGCAGGTGCCGTCCGGCGT
>LNFM01000831.1_pt1 | contig 71915 bp, 73 predicted proteins | sample 596031 | NCBI WGS metagenome assembly LNFM01 (sample SAMN04254537, study PRJNA301005) | activated carbon metagenome | isolation source: dual media filters at the Ann Arbor, Michigan drinking water treatment plant | place: USA: Ann Arbor
TAACGGCGACCGGCTCACGATACTTCTGTATCGAGACTGACGGTGTGCTGAAGACCGGTGCGGCTGCTCTGGCCACCGCTGCTGCTTGTACGGCCGCTGGTGCACTTGCTAACTAGTAACTGATCTCCGCTCTAGGGCGGTTCTGTGAAAGGTGCGTTCCTCGAAAAAGGGACGCACCTTTTCTTTTTTTGTTCAACATAATTTTTCATCTCGTGATAAAATCTTACTTGTCGAGGGAGGTTCTCTCGCCTCGCTCAAGAGTTCAACAAACGACCTATGCCAAACGACGGAAGTGGATTTCTGCCCCGGATCCTTGCCATCGCTCGCAACGCGTTTCGCGAGGCGGTGCGCGACCGTATCCTATACAACCTGATCGTTTTCGTCCTGCTGATCACTGTAAGCGCGATCTTTCTGGGTGAATTGACCGCCGGACAGGAATCCCGCGTGATCGTCAATCTCGGATTGAGCGCGACGCTTATCTTTGGGGCATTCATCTCGATATTTGTCGGCGTCAGTCTGGTTTGGAAAGAGATCGAGAAAAAGACGGTCTACTCGATATTCTCAAAGGCCGTCGGCCGCGGTGAATTTATCGTCGGCAAATATCTCGGCCTTTGCGCGACGCTCGGGGTGAACCTGACAGTAATGGCTCTCGGCGTGACGCTGGCATTGTTATACGTCGGCGGATCAGGTTTGATAGGCGGCGTCTGGGCGGCCGCTTTGCTGATATTTTTTGAGCTGACGATCATCACCGGCGTAGCGATCATGTTCTCGTCGTTCTCGACGCCGGCATTGTCGGCTTTGCTGACGTTTTTTGTCTTTCTTATCGGGCATTTCAGCGCATCGCTGCTGGATCTGGCGAGCACAGTTGGCTCAAATTCGGCGGTCGCATTCTTCACCGTCGTCTATTATCTGCTGCCAAATCTGTCGCTGTTCAGCTTTATCACCGAAACCGCGAACGGAATGCTGCCCCCCGGCTCAATGATCGCCGGAGCCGCCGCGTACGCGGTATGTTATGACATCGTTCTGCTGACGATAACGGTTTTGATCTTTAGCAGAAGGAACTTTAAGTAGTTGAGATCATTGCAGAAGCCCGCACGAAGTAAGGGCTCTCTCACGTTATGGCGTCTCAATTTTTACAATGCGACGATCACACTTCACTCATAACCCAAATGCTCTGCGGGAGCCCTTACTTCGTGCGGGCTTCTGCATTCTCTGAACGATGGCCAACACTGTAGTAAATCAGTTTATCGCCCCGTTGCTGCTTATCGCGGTCGGCTTTGCGGGCGTGATCTTTTTGGGCGAGTTCGTGAGCCAGCGGCGGCCCGTTTTGCCTGAGTCCTACACGGACACCGACCTGAGCATGAACGGTTCGCGGCTGAAAGGTTTTGCGCTTGGGATGGAAGGGCTCATCGCTGACTGGTACTGGGTTCGTTCACTACAATATCTGGGCGATAAGGTGATCAAAAACAAGGACAAAAAGATCGACTACGAGGACCTGACCTCGATCAACCCGCGGCTCCTGTTTCCTTTGCTTGAAAACGCGACGGACCTTGATCCTAATTTTATCGGGGCATATTCCTATGGGGCGATCGTCCTGCCCGCGATCGACAAAGAGCGGGCCGTCGAGTTTGCGTCAAAAGGGATCGCCAATAACCCCAACGAATGGCGGCTTTATCAGCATCTGGGTTACATTTACTGGCGTCTCGAGCAGTTTGACAAGGCAGCCGAGACTTACCAGAAAGGGGCTCAAATAGCTGGCTCTTCGCCATTCATGAAGCTGATGGCCGCGGCGATGCAGTCCGAAGGCGGCAGCCGGGCGACGGCGCGGTCAATATATCGCCAGATGCTCGAAGAAAGCCCCGACGAACCCGTGCGGATCACAGCAGAACGGCGGCTGAGGCAGCTTGACTGGTTTGACGAGCGAGATGCGATAAACGGTGTGCTGACTGACTTTAAGGAAAAGAACGGCCGCTGTGCGAGCACATTTGGCGAGGTTGCCCAGCAAATACTTCAGGTCGATCTGCCCGAGGGGCGACGCTTTCGTGTCGACGCGTCACGCCGCTTGGCAGACCCGACAAACACGCCGTATTTGCTGGACAAAGAAAAGTGCGTCGTAACTCTCGATCTTGAAAAGACCGGGCTGCCGGCAGAGGAATAAGATGGAATACGCAGTTGAGATAAATAACCTGTCAAAGGAGTACGAAACCGGATTCCTCAGGAAAAAACGCGTACGGGCGCTGGACGACCTGACACTGAACGTCCGTCCGGAGCAGATCTTCGGATTTTTGGGCGGTAATGGTGCGGGAAAAACGACGACCATAAAAACGCTCATGCGGCTGCAATTCCCGACGGCAGGTTCTGCTCGGATCCTCGGCAGCGATATCTCGGATGTCAAAATGCATCGCCGCATCGGCTACTGTCCTGAGAATCCATATTTTTACGATTACCTGACCGCCCGCGAGGTGATGAGCTATTTCGGTGAGCTTTTTGGCTATGACCGGGCGACGACGCAGCGAAAGACCGAAGAACTGCTGACTGCTGTCGGGCTTGATGAAAAGGACTGGAAAAAGCAGCTTCGAAAGTATTCAAAGGGAATGCTTCAGCGCGTCGGCCTTGCCCAATCGCTGATAAACGATCCGGAAGTTGTATTTCTCGACGAGCCAATGAGCGGCCTCGACCCGGTTGGGCGTCGTGAGATCCGCGAACTGATCGCCGGACTGCGTGAAAAAGGCGTGACTGTCTTTATGTCGACCCACATTCTTTCCGATATCGAAGCTCTCTGCGACGAGGTTGCGATCCTGCGCGGCGGTAAATTGACCGCGTCGGGCAATCTTAGCGAGCTTTTGTCAGCTTCAGAAGGCGTACGATCGCTGGAGATCAACGTCGAGGGGGTCGCGGCGGACGCTATCCGTGACGAGATCGACTTCATTGCCGGTGCTGAGATAATGGCAAAGCCAAATGGTGCGACCATTCAGGTTGCCGATGAGGCCGACATCGACGCGGTCCTGCAGATCACCCGCAAAGCCGGCGGCCACCTAGCCTCGGTCCACCCCGTCAAACAATCTCTCGAAGACCTGTTTGTTCGCACTTCCTGACCTGAATGTTCAAGACCCTGACACTCAGTGACCATTCGATAAAATGGCTGGCGTTTGCCCTGTCGATGTTGCTCTTCGCGTTCGAGGTATACGTCGTCGGGGTCGATCATGCGAACTACTATCTTTATCTGCTCGACGAGGAGTCGGCAGTTTTCATTGCGATCGCGTTAGCCGCGATCCTGCTTTCGTTTGTCTTCGTTTTCCGTTTTGCATTTATCGCATTGTCAGCGACATGGCCGTACAAGGTCCTATGTTTTCTTATATTTGCGATCTCCGTGACGGTCGAGTACGGGTACCAAAAAGCGCTTGGACGTTTTACCGACAAGATCGATGTTGAAACCGCTATCGCTGCTACGCCTGACCAGCAGATCGCTTCGATAATGATGTATCTAAGCGCGTCGGCGGCTATACCGGCCGCCGTGCTGCTCGTCGCGCAGATCGCCATCCGCAGCGAGAAGCCGAAGGGTTCGCTGCATTTTGTTGTCGCTGTGATGTCTTTCTTTGTTGGCTTTACCGCTTTTCCCATCGTGGTAGATCAAAAGTTTCCTACTTTCGCGACGGCCGCATTCTTTCGCACAACCAGCGATCTCTTTATCTATGGCCCGATGACGACCGGCAATATTTCAGGCGGCCTCGCAAGGGCAAAACCGCCGCGTAGAGCAGTTCCGAAAGCCGACCTTCCGCCCGATCATCGTCCGGATCGCAATATCGTTATCGTCATCGACGAATCGACAATGGGAAGCCATTTCAGCCTAAACGGCTACGCCCGAAAGACCACGTCATTTCTCGACAAACTCGAGGCGGACGGTGTCTTGCACAACTGGGGGATCGCTGCCGCCGCCTCGACAGGTAGCCGTTTTACTTACAATGCCCTGATCACAGGCCTCGGCCCTGACGATTTCCCGGACCGTTCCGAGATCAAGGTCGATACTTTTCCGATGGTTTTTCAGTATGCAAAGGCAATGGGGCATAAGACCTACTTTTTCGACGGGCAGATGAATGGCTATTGGGGTGCAAATCCGGATGACTTGAACTATATCGATTCGTGGCAGGGAATCCTGGATATAACAGCGGGGATGGGTTTCCAGACGTGGGAAGTCGACGATCTTCTGGCTAAACGGGTTCGTTCCGTGATCGAATCGTCAACAGGGAATTTTATTTTCGTCTTCAAACACGGTTCTCACATCCCGTATCACATAAATTACCCGCCCGATCAGCAGGTATGGACTCCGAGCTACGAAAGTGGAGGGAAGTTCGACATTCCTTCAGGCGACCAACTCCCGGCCGTTGTTAACGCCTACGACAACTCGATCAGGCACAACGTTAACTCGTTCTTTCAGAACTTGATCACCGACTACTCCGCGATCCCAAACAAAACAGTTGTCATCTACACGGGCGATCACGGACAGACACTCTTCGCCAATGGACGCTCCTCTCACGGCGGGAATACAAAGGCCGAGGCGTCGGTTCCTCTACTCATCATCGGTGAGCTCGAAACGTCGGTGGATACGAGTTATCGTGCATCGCATGGCAATATCTTTCCGACTGTGCTCGATCTGATCGGCTATCCACCGGATAAGCGAGAGGTGACTCGATCTCCTTCGCTGTTGAGAGCGAAAAGGACGGATTCGAAACAGCGTTTTTTCAACCCGGATCTTGGAACAAAAGTGCCTTTTGACTAATCAGCCGACTTTATCGCTGTCACTTTCCAGCGAATATTCGCACGGTCGTCTTCGCGCGTGAAGCCGTCGAGGGTGAGTGTGATCGGGATGGTTTGGTCGGGGCCGAGCGATGTTTGCTGGACAGGGACGACGAGGATGCGTCGTTCTTTAAGGACCACGTTGAACTGGGTGACGACCGCCACATTAACCTCTAGAGCCGTGATGGTCTTTGTACCTTTGTTGCGGATCCTGCCGTTGATGAACATCGATATCGTGCCGAGGCCGGTCGGCGACTGAACCGTGTTTTCGCCCGTCGAGATTATGATGTCTTTGTTGAGTTCGTCGAAACCGGGTGAGCCCTCACGTAGCGATTCAGCGAGGATCGCAGACGTCTGTTCTTCCATCGAAGGACGCATCAAAAGCACACCGATCGCTGCACCGAGGGCGAGAATGCCGACCAGAATCCCTACCAGAAATACCTTGTTAACGCCGCGTTTCTTCTCCGGCCTGAGAAAATCTTCCATTACGGCATTTTAACTCACTTGGGCGATTCCTGGCACGTTGAGTCCACCGTCGTGGGATTTTAACGCAAAGACGCGAGGGGGCAAAGAGGCAAAGGTACGGAAACGTACGACCCATCACTCTTCGGTCAGACGCGTTTCGCGTCCGTGCCCCTGCGTATCCTTGCGTTGAAACGTTCTCTTCAGACTCCCTCGTGGTCGCAACCGAATCGAGTTATCATTAATACAGTCAATGACCACCACGGACTTATCAGAAAATCCGCCGAAATACGTTGAGGCCGCACTTCCGGTGCCGCTGCGGCGTGTATTTACCTATCGAGTTCCGGCGGAAATTAGCGGTTCGATACAGATCGGGGCGAGGTTAAAGCTGCCCTTTGGTCGGCGGAGCATGACGGGCTACGCGGTCGAACTTCACACAGAACTGCCCGCCGATGTTGAGGTTGACGAGTCGAAAATACGCGATGTCATCGAACTTTCCGACGATGAGCCGCTCATCACGCCCGAGATATTAAAGCTGACGCAGTGGACGGCCGACTATTACGCGTCATTCTGGGGCGAGATGCTCAAGGCCTCGCTTCCCGCAGGAATAAACTCTGAAAAGGTAAGGCCGAGACGGCGAAAATCAGTTCGGCTGATCGCCGGGGCCGATGCGAACGAAGGGAAAGCCTTGACTGAGACCCAGCTCGAGATCCTTGAAATATTGTCGGGAAACGGCGGTGAAATGCTGTTCACCGAACTGCTCGAACAGCCGGGGATCACGCCGTCTCCGCTGAATACCCTAGCGAAGCGTGGTTTTGTCGAAGTTTTTGTCAAAGAGGTCGATCGCGACCCGCTTCGCAACGCGATCATTCCGGCCAAAGACGATTTTACGCTTACCGAAGAGCAGTCGGCGGCCCTCGCGTCTATTGATGAAGCGGTTTCGACGTCGCAATTCAGGTCGTTTCTGCTTCATGGCGTGACCGGGAGCGGGAAGACCGAGGTCTACATCCGGGCGATGAAGCACACGCTCGAAACCGGCCGCTCGGCTCTTATGCTGGTACCCGAGATCGCCTTGACGCCGGTTTTTTCGCGACGTTTGCGGGCTGTATTCGGATCGGAGGTAGCGATCCTGCATTCGAATCTCTCACAGGGCGAGCGTTTTGATGAATGGCGGCGAATACGTCGCGGCGACGCACGCATTGCGATCGGAACGCGTTCTGCGGTCTTTGCGCCGCTCGAAAATCTTGGATTGGTCATCGTTGACGAAGAACATGACCCGTCGTATCGCCAGCACGAGTCGCCCTTTTACAACGCCCGCGATGTCGCCGTAATGCGTGCCCACATGATCGGAGCGGTCGCTGTCCTCGGCTCTGCAACGCCGGCGATGGAGTCCTTTTACAACGCCCAGACAGGGAAGTATGAATATCTTAAACTTCCCGAACGCATCGGCGGACGTGGTCTCGCGACGGCCGAACTCGTCGATATGCGCGATGTTTTCAAGCGATTTGGCAAGGATGTGCCGCTTTCGCCCGAATTACTTGATGCGATAGTCGAGACGCACAAACGCGGCGAACAGGTGATAATTCTTCTCAATCGACGCGGTTTTTCGCAGTTCGTTCTGTGTCGAAGCTGCGGAGAGACGATGAAATGCAAGAATTGCGATATCACGCTGACCTTCCATCGCGGCGACAACAGGCTGCTTTGTCACTATTGCAATTATCGTGAGAGTGTTCCAAAAGTGTGTCCAAAATGCGAGAGCGAATATCTCTATTTTGTTGGCGAAGGGACTGAGAATATCGCCGCGACGCTCGCCAAAAGATTTCCGGATATGCGGATCGCCCGCGTCGACCGCGACACGATGTCTACGAAAGGAGAGATCGACGAGGTCCTGCTCAAGTTCGCCGCCGGCGGTCTTGATATGCTCGTAGGTACGCAGATGATCGCGAAAGGACACGATTTCCCGAACGTCACGCTGGTCGGCGTTATCTCGGTCGATATCGGTCTCGGTCTGCCGGATCTGCGTTCGGCCGAACGGACATTTCAGCTAATAACTCAGGTCGCGGGCCGCGCCGGACGTGGCAAAAAAGCTGGCCGCGTGCTGATCCAGACGTATTATCCTGATCACTATGCGCTTCGGTTTGCCAAAGACCAAAATTACGCAGGATTTTACGCCGAGGAGATCAAATACCGCCAGAGACTAAACTATCCGCCGTTCTTCGTACTTGCTTCGATCCTGATAAAGCACCGCGACCGCCAACAAGCCGCGAAGATGGCAAATCTCCTTCGACGCTCGCTTGACGCCGCGAATCCGGCCAAAAACGTTCGCGTCCTCGGCCCGGCACCGGCATCGATCGCGCGTCTAAAGAATGAATATCGCCTCCAGATAATTCTAAAAGGTATAAACCGCCGGGCTCTGCGCGAGACGATCGACATCGCTCTCGCTGACGCCGAGCATCACGGCTGCGACCTGAAAACGATATTTGTAGAGATCGATCCGGTGAATCTGATGTGACAAAATTGGTGTGATAGCGGAATATTCACCGGCCGAAGTTGTATCATTAGGAATTAGACATGAACTAAAAGGGGAAAAAATATGAGCACAGAACTAGGCATCACGGACGGTATCGCCGAAGCGGCGGATGATTTTTTGAAATATCCGCTCTACAAGGTGGTGAGTGTCTTTACGGAAAAGATGGAAGTCATTCCGGCGATCGATGAGTTGCGGGCGAGCGGTTTTGCGAGCGATGATATCGAAGCCTACTGCGGTTGGCAGGGTGCGGGTGAGAAGACCTATCCTGACACCACACACGGCATTTGGGACAATTTTATTCACGCCGCAAGCCATGTCGGCCCGTCTCGAACTTATCTAGAACGCTACGAGAAGCACCTGCAGGACGGCGACTGCATCATCTCGGTGAAGGTCGCGAACAAAGAACAAAAAGCAACCGCCGCCGAAATACTCCATCGACACACTGATGAGAGAGTTACATATTTTGGGCTGCTATCGACAGACGAGATACGCTAACTGACTTTGCATGGAATCGAGAATTAAACGCGAGATGCTCCGACATTTCCTCGCGGCTTTAGCGTATCGAACGCAAAAAGCTTTGCGTGGAGCTCCGGCGGATTTTGGCACGTTTGACGCGGGCCACGGCGTGCGAACGCCCCACGAACTTATCTGCCACATGCGGAGCGTGGTGGGCTATGCCCGCACATTCATTATAGGTGGAGTTTACGATCGGCCCGTGCCGACTGATTATCAGGACGACATCGAGGCGTTTCACGAAATGCTCGACGATCTGAATCAGCGGCTAGCCGGGAACGAAGGACTAACCGGAATTACAGAGGAACAGATGCTCCACGGGCCGTTTGCCGATGCGATGACGCATGCCGGACAATTAGCGATGCTCCGTCGACTGCATAGTCGACCAGTCGCTCCTGAGAATTTATCTTCGCCAGAATATCGACCGCCAACATGACTTCGAGCCAGCCGGAACCGGAAAGACCGGATGCCGACTGGCCCGAAAAGCCTTCTGACGCTTAGGGCTTATTTCATCCCCAAACTCTTGACCAGGAAGCCATAGATATCTGCGGTTTCCTCGATCTGTTTGCTGGTCGGCTTTCCCGCACCATGGCCAGCTTTTGTCTCGATGCGGATCAAAACAGGGGCGTCGCCAGCCTGAGCAGCCTGCATCGCAGCCGTATACTTGAAGCTGTGAGCAGGGAACACGCGGTCGTCATGGTCGGCAGTCGTGACGAGTGTGGCAGGGTATTTTGTGCCCGCTTTCGCATTGTGATACGGCGAATATGCGTACATTACCTTGAAATCGTCAGCGTTCGTCGGATCACCGTAATCGCTTCTCCATGCCCAGCCGATAGTAAATTTGTCGAACCTGATCATGTCCATCACGCCGACAGCAGGCAGAGCCGCACCGAAAAGGCCGGGATTCTGATTAAGTACGGCTCCGACGAGTAAACCGCCGTTCGAGCCGCCCTGAATGGCCAGCTTTGGTGTCGAGGTGTATTTGTTCTCGATCAGCCATTTACCGGCCCACGCGAAATCGTCGAACGTGTTCTGTTTCTGAAGACGCGAACCACCTTTCCACCAATCTTTTCCGTACTCGCTGCCGCCGCGAATACATGCGACCGCATATACGCCGCCCATTTCCATCCAGCCGATGCGTGAGATCGAAAATCCCGGCGTCGAAGCGATATTAAATCCGCCGTAACCGTAAAGGATAGTGGGGTTTGTGCCGTCGAGCTTGAGGCCTTTTTTGTGAGTAATGAACATCGGGACGCGCGTGCCGTCCTTGCTGGTGTAAAAAACACGCTTTACTTCGAAGTCGTTCGGGTCGAATTTGACCTTCGACTGCCGGTACATAGTGCTCTTACCCGTTTTCATGTCGTAACGATAGATCGTCGGAGGAGCGTTGTAGCTTGAGTAGCTGTAAAAGGTCTCAGTGTAGTTACGACGACCGCCAAATCCGCCGGCCGAACCGATACCCGGAAGTTCGACATCACGAACCCATTTTCCGGTCGTTTCGTAGATCTTGATCTTGGTCGATGCATCGTTCATGTAGTTCAGCACGAACTGGTTGTTGATGAACTGAACGCCGTTCAGCGTATCCGCTGATTCCGGAATGACCTCGGTCCATCCCTTGTTCTGCGCGAGTGCGTCTATCTTTACAACGCGACCGCGAGCAGCGTCCTTATCCGTACGGAAATAGAAGGTCGAGCCATCGTTGCCGATAAAACTCCAGCTATTCTGCAGATTATCGATGATCGGCAAGATCGGAGATTTTTCCATGGTCAAGTTTTTGAAATAGACCATGTTCATCCTCTCGGTTCCTTTGCCGACGCTGATGAGCAGCCAGTTTCCATCTTCGGAGACATTGCCGCCGACGAAGTACTCTTTGTTATCAGGACGCTCGTAAACGACGTAATCTTCCGACTGCGGCGTGCCAAGTTTGTGGAAATAGAGCTTTTGGAAAAACGTGTTCGCCTTTAGTTCTTCGCCCTTCTGAACCGGCTCGTAGCCGCTATAGAAAAAGCCTGAGTTATCCTTCATCCACGAAAAGCTGCCGTATCGGTTCGGGGCAAGAGTGTCCGGAAGCATTTTACCGGTCGCGACATCCATGACACGCCACTCAGACCGGTCGCTGCCAGCGATCGAAACGCTGTAAGCCCAAAGCTTACCGTCATTCGTAAATGATGAGCCGCCAAGAGCCGCCGTTCCGTCGGTCGAGAGTTTGTTCGGATCGAAGAAAACTGTGCCCGGATCATTTATCGACGTCGTTTTGTAAAGTACGCTCTGATTTTGCAACCCGTCGTTTTTTGAATAGATATAGAAGTTATCCGTGACCTTCGACGGAGCCGAGAGGCGTTCGTAGTTCCAGATCTCGGTCAAACGATTTTTTATGCTCTCCCGCTGAGGGATCGTCGCTAGATAGCTGTCTGTAAGCCTATTCTGCTCGTCTATCCACGTCCGCATTTCGTCAGATTTTGTGTCCTCCATCCAGCGATAAGGGTCGGCGACAGCCACACCGTGAAACGTATCCACCTGATCGGCTTTGCGGGCCTTCGGGTAGTCAAACTTCTTCTGCGCAGGCACACTCGCGCCCAAAAACGCCGCGACGACCAAAACTGCGATCGATCTTCTAAACATAATGCGTTCAATACTCCTGATCTAAAGAATTTCAGTAAGTATAGAACGCTGTAATGCGGAAAACAATTGTGTAGTGGTCGGCTGGGGCGTTTGGACTAGAAAACCGGTAGCGATTCGTCGATGTTAACGGTTTCTTCTACGCTATCTTCTATCTCGACGACCTTCTCCGGCAGCCAGGATTTTCGTTCGTACAGGGACTGTTCGGCTTTTTCTCGCGTCTGCGGGCGAGCCAGGAGGTAGCCCTGACCGTAATCGCAACCGAGGTTTTGGAGCAGGTGGAGCTGAGATTCGGTCTCGATGCCTTCGGCGATGACCTTTTTCTTGAGGTTCTTGGCGAGTGAAATTATGGTCTGGAGGATCTCGGAATTCTCGCCGTTCTCGCCGACGCTGTAAACGAACGAGCGGTCGATCTTGAGCGTGTCAAATGGTAGACGGTGCAGACAGCTGAGGCTCGAATATCCCGTTCCGAAATCATCGATGCTGAGCTGAATGCCGAGCAGTTTCAGCCGGTTGAGCATGTCGATGGTGTGCTCCGCATCTTCCATCGCGGTGCTTTCTGTGATCTCGAGTTTTAGCGATCGCGGATCGATCTTCGATATAGCAAGAGCATTTTGGACATCGGTGATCAGATCGTCGTTCGACAGGTGCTTGCCCGAGATATTTACGCTTACGATCAGGTCGCGATATTCAGGGCTGATCTTCTGCCACGACGCTAGCTGGGTTGTCGTCTGCTCGAGTATCCACACCGTAATAGGAATGATCAGCCCCGATTCCTCGGCGATGGGGATAAATTTGTTGGGCGGAATGTTGCCTATCTCGCTATGATTCCAACGAAGAAGTGCCTCGAAGCCGAGCAATGTACCATCTTGAATATCGATCAAGGGCTGATAACTCATCGACAGCTCGTTACGAGCTATGGCATTTCTCAAGTCGTTCTCATAGCGGATGCGCTCAAGGAAACGCTCTCTCAGTTCTTTTGTAAATACGGCCACACCGCTGTTCCATTCCTTGGCGTAGTGCATCGCGATATCGGCATCGCGCAGAACTTCCTCGGGCGTGTTGTATTCCGTGTCGCACGGAGCGATACCGATGTTGACGCTTATAGAAACGTTGTTTCCGCTGAGCGAGAATGGATGCGAGATGTTGTCTAGCAGCCGTCGAGCGATCTTCTGAGCCTTTCCTACGCCGTTTACATCATTTAAGATAACCGCAAACTCATCCCCGCCGATCCTGGCCACCATGTCGGTAGCATTCAGCATCCGCACAAATCGCTTAGCTGCGATCATCAACACTTTATCGCCGAGAGCGTGGCCGAGACTGTCGTTTATGTTCTTGAACTTGCGCAGATCGAGGAATAACACGTGAAAAGTCTTTCGCGGGTCGGCCTTGTACGCGTCGATCATTTGACGAAGCCGCTCGTGAAAGTGCTTTCTGTTCGGCAGATTTGTTAGCGAATCGTGCAGAGCAGAGTGCTGCAGGTCCTTTTCGCTCTTTCTCAGAGCCTCGTTCGCCAGTTCTTCCTTCTGAAGCGTTGCGGTCAACTGTTCAGCGTGTTTCTCAGCTTCGCGTCGGCGTTCGCGTTCGATCTCGGCCTTCGCCCGTTCTGCCGCTTCGGCCGTGAGCATCGCATCGTTTACTTCACTTATAGATTGGCGATAGCTTAAATAGGCGATCACGATCGCGACCGAGGCTATTATGATCGTGACGACGTCGTAATTCACGATCTTCAGAGCCAAGCCCGCCAGCCCGGCACCCACGATCTGGGTCATCGAACTCGCAAAGCAGTCCTGCTTCCATGTTTGAAATGGCGGCGAGCCTTTTCTGGCCCACGCGAGAATTACCACGAGTACCGACGAGACCAGAAATTGGACGCCGGCTATTGTCCCGACCGCCGCGACTATGTATTGAGTACTCGTGTTCGCCTCGCCTATAAGAGGAGCAACGCGAAGCCAGACCAAATACGTGACCGCTATCGATACGGTGTTTATAGATACATTGGTCGGGATCATCCATTTCCCGAAGTAAAATCCCTTTTTGCGCAGGTAGAAGCAATTTGACGCTGATTCAAGAGCGGCGACGACGATGGCAGCAGGTCCGCCGTACAGCAAGAATGTCAGAAATACCGCAGCATCTGAAAAACTTATCGCGAACCTCGATCGAGGCAGAGCAAGGCTCGTCCGCGGTGCCACAATGGTCGCGAAGGCTAGGATGGCGAGGAATCCCGGACTGAAGCTTGTCTTGGGCAGTTCGGCGATGGCGAGCCCGAAACATACAGCCGCAGCGAAGATAACTATCCCTTTAACGATGTTAGAAAGGGTTTCTCTGTTCATAAGGCTGGGAGGCGTTTTTTGCGAACAGGATCTGTACGGTAAAAAGTCGCGAAGGGGCAAACCCCAATCGAAACATGGCTAGTTTAACACGTTTAACGCGTAAAAGCTAGTAAAAATCGACACCTTATACAGGGGTGTATACAAATTATACAGCACGGAATTGTATAAAAAGTATACAAAGCCACAAGTGTTCTATTTACTGCATTTAGCCGCTCTGAACGGGGCGAGTGAATACACAGTATCCAAATATGATCATTTCGCGGAAAACTTATCAGCCATCACGAGGGACCCGCTAAACATAAGCTGTTCAATATCTTACAGAGTTAGCCGCGTTAATGGGCCCCTTTGGCACGACTATTGAGATACGGAAGTGCAGAAAAGGGAACTGAAGGGTTCATCAAACTGAATTTTAATTTATTGGAGAAAAGCAAAATGAAAAACACGATCAAAGCATTGACACTCGCACTGGTTCTTAGTTTCAGTACGACCATCGCAATGGCAGACGGGATCATCATCGGCGACCGAGCAGACAAGAGCTGCGACGCTAAGGAAACCTACGGCATTATCATCGGTGATCGAAGCCTCGTAGGCGATGTCTTCGAAGCGATCACGGGTATCATCATCGGTGACTCGAAAGAGGAAGCTCCCTGTGTCGACAAAGAAGGCATCATCATTGGCGACCGTGAAGGCATCATCATCGGCGACCGCACCGGAATCATCGTCAGCGACTAGCTCCTGACATAACCAATTTCCAACCGGGGGGAAACGAAAGCGGTCATGTCGGGCAACCGGCATGGCCGCTTTTTCGTCTTTATTCATGAGGGAAACGGTCAGGTGTGGTCGACGAAGATCCGTTAGCGGCTGCGACCAGTGTTGATTTCCATTTCGGTTTCGGCGTATAAAGACGGTATTTCTCGCGTTTTCAGCCATGAGAATATTCCTTTCGGGGTTGATCATCGTACTAGGTTCGGCTGCAGCTTTGGCGCAGGGAGCTAGAAGAGCGATCGTTTGGAGCGGCGATCCCGGATGCGGCTTCAAATCAAGGTCTCTTGATAAGCTGGATACCATTCGCTGCGGTACGATCCCCACCGATCGCGGGCCGGTAAGCATTATCACCTACGACGGAGTCACCCTTGCGGCGGCGTTTCTAAAGGAGGAAGACCGTTTCGTAGCCGGAGTACATATCAAAAACGATACAGATGGGGTTATAGGGTTTGATTCTGATCGCTGGGGAGCCGCACATTTTGCATCGCGAGAGAATTTTGCAAAACGCGAAAAGCCGCTGCTCGCCGAGACCTCTATCCCGAGCCGCGACCTTGTTAGAAGAATGGCATCGGGCACAAGGCTTGAGAATTCGCTCGGGGATTTTATGAGCGATATGCATGTCGAAGGCGAAACCCGGGAAATACGCCGCTCTGACGGCACGAAGTACAGGACCACCGTGATCGTACCCGACAAAAATGCCGCCGTTACCGAAGAAAGGGTCGGCAAAAACCGGACAGAGATCAGCGGACGCGAGCAAAGAGACCTGCGAGATAACGCCCTTACTGCAAAATACGTTCGAGCCGGTGACAGTGTCAAAGGCCTGGTCTATTTTCGCCGCGTCGACATCGCCGAGTTCGTCGTCTACTCAATGAACGTAGCGGACGTCACCTTCGTCTTCATGGTGCCTTGGCCTTCAAAATAGTTGCCACTGTTGAAATTCGATCACACCCGCCGTTAGCCGTTCGCGGACAATCGACGGAGATTTTCAACAGCTTTCGGCAGGGCGTCTATGGTTTTGTCGATATCTTCTTTTTCATTGAACCGCCCAAAGCTGAAACGTATCGCTCCGCGAGATCTGTCCTCCTCGGACTGGCCGCCCGCTGACGCAGGCGGCACTGCCAAGGCTCGTATAACAGGAGATGGTTCGAGGGTGCCGCTGGAGCAGGCGGAGCCGGTAGAGACGGCGATGCCTTGCATGTCTAGGTTGATGAGGAGAGCTTCGCCTTCGATGCGGCTGAAGGAGATGTTTGAGATGTTTGGCAGGCGGTTCTCGCGGTGGCCGTTAAAGGTTACGTCCGGGATCGTTTCACCGATCTTGTTTTCGAGTTTGTCGCGGAGCGAGCGGAGATAATCGGCCGAGATCGTCATCTCCTCTGCGGCGAGTTCGCAAGCTCTGCCGAAGGCGACGATGTTTGGTACCGATTCGGTGCCGCCGCGTCGTTCGCGTTCCTGATGACCGCCGATGTTCTGCGGGTGAAGGCGAACCCCGCGACGTGTGTAAAGGGCACCGACGCCTTTCGGTGCGTAGATCTTGTGCGCCGAGATCGAAAGCAGGTCGCAGCCGATCTCCTCGACATCGACCGGTATTTTGCCAACTGCCTGAACCGCGTCGGTGTGAAACCAGATCTTGCGCCCTTTTTCACGCAGGCCGCGAACCATACGCCCGATCTCACTAACCGGCTGGATCGTGCCGATCTCGTTATTGGCGGTCATCACAGAAATGAGAATGGTCTCCGCCGTCATCGCCGCCTCAACATCCTCGATCCGCACGATACCGTCCTCGTAAACCGGTAAGTACGTGACCCAGTAATCCTGTTTTTCAAGATCCTCGCAAACATTCTTCACAGCCGAATGCTCGATCGCCGAGGTGATGATATGCCGCCCGTGCTTATTATTCGCCTCGCAAAGCCCTCGGATCGCCAGATTATTCGCCTCGGTACCGCCCGAAGTGAAAACGATCTCGTTCGGCCGGGCGTTTATCAAAGCCGCCACCTGATGCCGTGCCTTATCGACCGCCCCGCGTGCCTCCTGTCCAAAGAAGTGAATGCTCGACGGATTGCCGAACTTTCCGGTCAAATAAGGCATCATCGCCTCGATCACCTCGGGAGCGACGGGTGTAGTGGCACTGTTATCGAGATAAACACGTTGCATATCGTCCTTTAATTATCCACTATCGTCTCACGATCTGAGAAACGTGAAATTAGAAACGGGCCGCCGAAGCAGCCCGTCGCCTTAGATCCATGTCTGCACGGCTACTTGCCGAATCGATAAGTCGTAAAGAGCGAGTCCATACGGGTGTCCTGCCCCGCTGAGAATCTGTCCATACAAGAGTCGTCGCTGTAGTCCATGAAGTTCGTAATCGGGTCGAGGCCTGCGATATTGCGGCAGCTGTCACGCCCGACGGGGCATCCGTAAGCAGGTGATTTCTCTGCAGGCGTGTCACCTACACCGTCGCCGCCGCTTGACTGCCTGGCGCAGCCACCCTGGAAAGTGTGATATAGGCCCATCCAGTGGCCAACTTCATGCGTTCCGGTGTCACCGAGATTGTAAGGTGCCGCCGCGCCGCCCGGCACTGACGAGTATAGGATCACGACGCCATCATCCTTCGGTCGGCTGGCATAGCTTGACGGGAAGGTCGCCCATCCGAGGAGCCCGCCACCCGGGTTACTCGAATAGATATTAAGGTCGTCGGCGCTGCCCTGTCGGAGAGCATTCTTCATCTGTGCTTCAGCGCTGGTTCCCGGGCCGGCTGTATACCAAGTGGCGTTGGTCGTACGGGTCGTCGCGACCAGATTGAACGACCAGCCCGTGCTCGCAAATGCGTTATTAAGTACATTCATCTGCGCAGTGATCTGTGACGAAGGAATGTCACCGTTCGCGATGCCCGTACCGCGATTGATGACATGCCAGTAGACCGGTATGACGCCGCCAGTCGCATTCATTTCAAAACCGCCGCTCGCTGCCCTGCGGTTGGTACGGGCGACATCGACCTCACGTTCGATCTCGGCGACCTGAAACTCGCTAAGTTTCTCGGTCAGGCATCGCGCGTTTTCCAGGAAATCGTCCTTGCTCGCGAACGCGTGGCCGTTAAAAATGAACGGTTGGTCGTCCTTCTGGATCGACTGTATATCGTCTCCCTTCGATGACTGGGCCTCGACCGAACCCGTGCTATAGAAAACCCCAAACCCCGCTGCGGCCAGCAATAGAACAACTGACAGCGATAGTAGAACCTTGATCTTCATACGCTTACTCCTCTTGTTTTGATGTTTAAACTAGTTTGCCAAAATCCGAAAACGACCGGATGGAACCTTGCCTGTCATTTTGAAAAGGAATTTTAACGCTGTGAGTTATATCACGATAAAAAATGTTTATCAAGCAAATAAATAGTTATTGGGCACGAACAAATAGTCACGAGGCATAAATGAACGGTTTTTAGGCAGAAATTGGGGTACGAAAGCCTAAGGCAGGGTCCCTCGATGATATTGATGCTCAAAACAAATCCGAGATATGGTATCCTTTCGTCACGTTTGACGTCGTTCGATGATCTACTTTTGCCACATGGAACTGCGGGGCAAATTCGAATTGGTTTCCTCTTTACGGCATTTTCCGCTGGCCGTTTGTTTCCTTACGACGATTGCCATTTTCCTTGTCTTCACCGCTCATCCAACGCGGGCACAGGAAAAGATCTTACCCACGCCCACGCCTACCCCGACGCCATCCATTTTTGTAGACCCAAATGACGACGGACCGCTGAAAATACAAACGGATCTAGTGACGCTGAGCGTGACGGTGCACGATAAATGGAACCGTTTTGTAACAAATCTCTCGAAGAAGCATTTCTCTGTCTTTGAGGACAATGTTGAGCAGGAGATCGTTTTCTTCTCCGACATCGATTCACCGGCTTCGGTGGGTATTGTCTACGACGTATCCGGTTCGATGGGGTCAGGACAGATGCAAATGTCCTGGAGAGCTTTACAGCGGTTTATGGCAACCAGCCACCCGTCGGATGACTATTCGGTTATTGCTTTCAATGATAAAGTGCGGCTGCTTGCCGACCGGACACGCGATCCTCAGGTAGTTTTGAATAGCCTTTCGATGGCGAAGGCCGGCGGCAACACGGCTCTGTATGACGGGGTTTATCTGGGCATCGACCGAGTTATGCGGGGAGCACACAAGAAAAAGGCCTTGCTCATAATGAGCGATGGCATGGACAACAGTTCCCGTTACAACTTCAATGAAATGAAGCGTCTCCTAAAGGAGTCGGACGTAATCATCTACGGTGTCGGCATCTATGCCAATGAATTCGAAGGACACCCGACGCTAAAGCAACTCGCAGAGGCCACCGGCGGCAAAGCGTATCTGGCAAAGGATGGCCACCTCGATGAGATCTTTGAGCGTATCGCGCTTGAACTCCGCCATCAGTATTCGATCGGTTACGTCCCGCAGAACTTTCAACCCGACGGGAAATGGCGTCGTCTAAAAGTCAAAGTCGCCCCACCTCGCGGCATGCCTCGCCTCTCGGTCCGCTCCAGAGAAGGGTATTACGCAACTCCAAACCTTCCGGATAAGTAGCCCACGTGCTCCATAGCTTTCCTGGCCACCGATCTCCACTTCCGGAGCGTAGAAGCGATTAGTCAAAACTCGCGAACATCGACCTGATTCTCGGTATTTTGCATCGAATGTCTGCTTCAATGCTGAACTTATTGGTTACGGCTATTAGCATTTAGACATGCACGATGAAGCCAAAACACTGATTAATGCTGTCTTAAAAGCTCATAATGATCACGATGCGGCGCGACTTCAAAACAAAGTCTCCGACTGCTCTAGCGAGAGTAACTCCTCAGAAGGTGCAGGATCCAAAAGCAGGAACATTGGGAACCCAAAACCTGACTCGCTCGGCGAGATCGAGGACGGGGAAACCCGGATAAGGGAAAATCCCTAGCCTTTTTACGGATAATCCCGATGGGCAGAGGCTCGGTCGATCATCGATAATCAAAGGGTATTATTCATTTTTTTGGGAGGAGAGAATATGCTTTGGACAATCATTTTAATACTTTTAGTACTTTGGGCATTAGGATTCGGGTTTGCGGGTGCGGCCGTTGGTAACCTTATCCACGTACTGCTGGTGGTAGCGGTCGTAGTGCTGCTCGTGCAGCTAATTACGGGCCGCCGACCAGTCTAGTGTATCCCTGATCGAAGTTTCAGGCATGACGGAAGGATTCGAAGTTCCTTCCGTCATTTTTTGTTTACAGAGCGTCTACTTGAGTTAAAGGCGGCCGGCGAGTAGATCGGTGAATTGGTCGACTACGTGCCGCATAACTTCTGCGTGCATTTCGGGAACGCCGCCGGTACGCATAGGCTTTCCACTTCGCACTGTGACCTCACCCGAATATTTGACCTTGCCGGTTGCTACCTCGACCATCCTAACGGTGACCGCCGCGCTGCCGTGTCCGTCAGTTGCCTTTGGAATATATTCCCGTACATTGCCCGTCACCACATATGCAACTCCCAGTTGCTTGCCGACTTTAACTGCGGCGGCTGTCGAACTGCTGCTGTTGATGTTCGTCAGATTTGCCTGCGTTGCGTTTCGTGTATGGCGGGTGTCGTAGACGTCAAACTTGCGGGTGTGGTTGAGCGACGCCGAGAGGGTGGTCTGCAACTGACGTTTAGCCATGTCATTCATCGCAGAAGCGTTTGCACCCGGAGTGAATTCGACAACTGCGGTCTTTACCCCTTGATATCTCGCCGGAGCCTGTGCCAATGAAACTCCCGTAATAACGAGCCCCAAAATTAATGCTGTGAAAATGTTCTTCATTACTTTTCTCCTTCAGAATTCGGCCGTTTTTCGGCGGCCGTCAATGAATGCGTCAAAAAGTCTGAAAAGCCATCATCGCCCCGCAAAAAAATCGCTGAAGCAAATCTGGCAGGACCCACTAAATTTCCTAAAGATCTGGAGGGGCACACAAGAGGCGAGCGATCCAAACCCAAACCAAGACGACTCCGATCGAGATGGTATCGGCAACGTCTGTGATTTGGTTGTTTTAAGTGATCGGAGGGTCTCTTGCAGAACTTTCCTAAGAATTGGTTCTTGACGATCGCACCAGACGATCGTCGGTTCGGCGGCGGCCCATTATCACATCCTCACATCGATAACCTGTTTGTTCTTGCGGCTTTTTTCTGCCATGAAGCCCATGATGTGGCTTTCGATGGATTGATCGATCGTGGAGGTCAGGAGCGACGGGTCTTTTTTCGAGATGGCGAGGAGCCAATCGTTAACGAGACGCCAGTCGCCGCCGCCGTGGCCGTCGGACTGCTGTTTCCATTCGGTCTTTTTGCCTGTCAGGAAATCAGTGTGGACCATCGATGTCATATCGCCAACAACGTCGCCGAGCGTTCCCATGACGCGTGTTCGCCGGCCGCTGTAGGAGGTGAAGGCCTCCATCGAGAAAGACGCGGTGACGTTGTCCTCGAAGAGGATATTGGTCGTGTAGTGGTCGGGTTGATCGTTCTCCATCCTATAGACGCATCGGCCGTAATTGGTTGTTTTTAATTTGTTTAGAATGTAGTCGCCCTGTTCTTCCTTATTTTCGGGAAGGTCGAATACGTAAGTCCAGCCTCGGTTCCGGTAATATGTCTTTAATGCCGAATATGGACACGAACTCTCTACCTTGCAGCCGTCGGTGCATCTCGCGGTACTCCCCTCAGGGGCATTTTCTTTTCTAAACCAACTCAGTTCTCCGAATGCCTGAATACTCTTGCATGGTTTCCCGAGCATCCAGCGGAGAATGTCGAGGTCGTGGCACGACTTTGCCAGAATGATCGGCGTAGTTGCCTTGCTATTGTGCCAGTTTCCGCGAACATACGAGTGGCTCATGTGAATATGTCCGATCGGCTCAAAATGTTGAATTGAAACGACTTTTCCCATCACGCCGCTCTGGATCAGCTCACGCAATTTGATGAAATACGGGGCGTAACGCAGCACATGGCAAACCGCGACGATGCGGCCTTTCTTCTTCGCGAGCTTCAGGATGTCGCGGCACTCTTTCTCGCTCGGTGATATCGGCTTTTCAAGAAGAATGTCGTAACCCATCTCGAGGGCTTTCATACAAGGAGCGTAATGAAGGTTGTCGGGAGTCGAGATAATGATCGCGTCGGCAAACTTTGGCCGCTCAAAGACCCTTTCCCAGGTATCAAATCGATTTGCTTCGGCGATATCGTGCTTCTGCGTATATCTTTCGTTGCGCACCTTGATTGGTTCGGCAACACCGACAATATCTAGATTCTTGGGATAACTTACCGCATAGTTCCCATAGACATTGCCCCTCGCCCCGGCACCGAGCGTTATCGCCGTGACAGGTTTGTCGAGCTGAAGGTCCGAGCGAAAGAACTGCTCGGTCTCTTCCGTCAGGCTACGTTCAGAAAGCAGGGTGCCTGGCACTGCAAGCCCTGATGCAAGCGATAAAGAAAGCGTCTTGAGCAGATCGCGGCGGTTTATTTTGGACATATTTTGAGGTTTGAAAGCTGATCGATCCAGCACGGTAAATATACATCTAAACATCCGAAACTAAAATGTCGCACGCGGTACAAATCTATTGCCGCTGCGGAACGCGAAAAAATAGTCGTCGTGGAGCATTTCTTTTGAATCAAAATACTGCGAGTTCTAAGGCATAGACGTTTCCCAAACGCCTGTAAATAAAGTAAATTGTAACTTGGAGAGGTATGGCCGCATCTAAGTTGGGTGCCGATTGGCAGAGAAGGTGAAGATAATGGATTTTGCGACAAAAGAGATCTTTAAACGCTGGGCAAGCATATTGGTTGGTAAGCCGATATCGCCGGTATTTTTAAATATTCTGGTAACAAGCGTTTGCGACATGCGATGTACGCACTGCTTCTTTACGGAGGAGCTCGACGATCGCCCGCGCAAAAAGCTGCAGATGAAAACGGACGAGATCGCCCGCATCTCTGAAACCCTTGGCGGAAACCTCGGCGTTTTGGTGCTCGCAGGCGGCGAACCGTTCACCCGTAAAGACCTGCCGGAGATCGTACGTGCCTTTTACGAAAATAACAAGCTCGACAGTGTTTACCTGATGTCGAACGGCCAGATACACCCGCGGATATTCCCCGATGTCGCTCGCATTATGGACGAATGCCCGAACCTGAACGTTTCGGTCGCTCTCGGCATTGACGGAATGAAGGACGCCCACGAGAAGATCCGCCGCAAAGAGGGAAGTTGGGATAAGGCTATCCATACCGCGCGAACACTCCAGCAGATGAAGAAAGAGCAGTACCCTAAGCTCGATATTCAGACCTGCACGTGTGTGATGCATTCGAACGAGGACACGATTTTTGACTGGTATGATTTCTTAAAGCATGACCTGAAGCCGGACAAGGTAAATATCAACTATATTAGACCTCCGTCGGCTGACCCGATCGAGCTTGAGTTCGATCACCGCCGCTATCAGCAGCTCTCGCAGATGATCCTTGATGACACCAAAAGCGCGGCGCTGAAGAACAACTATGGCGGCGACGGTGGTTTCTTCAAAGCCGCGGTCGACATCTACATGCACGATGTTATTGCTAAGACCAAAGAAGAAGAGAAGGCCCAGCTAAAATGTTATGCCGGCAGTGCCGGTGCGGTGATCTACGACAACGGGGCTCTTTCTTCATGTGAAAATAAGGCTGACGTGCTGAATCTTCGCGATTACGACTGGAATTTTCAATCTGCATGGCGAACCGACATGATGGACGAACGTCGCAAAGAGGCCGGGGCCGGCTGCTATTGCACGCACGAATCAAACTGTTTCTACCCATCGCTGCCATTCAACGCCAGTCATCTCATCAAGATCAAGAAGCTTGAGAAACAGATGAAAAAAGCCGCAAAATCGGCTGGTTTTGCGACCGCGAGAGAGGTTGCGTTGAAGGCATAGTATGTTGACGTACAAGGCCGTCTACAAATATCTGGACGACGGGGTTCACGGGGAAGTCATTGATTTCCCCGGGGTTTTAACCTGCGGCAAAAACCTCGACGAGGCTCGGTCGCTACTAGCAGAGGCTCTCGTTGATATGGCCGAAACGAACTTGCTCCTTGGCGAGTCGCTTCCGGTTCCTAACGGGGTGCTTTCGGACCACGAATCCGATATTGACGAGCCGATCCATTTGATCCTAAATGCATCGTCGCGGGTCAAGGTTGTGCCAAAGCTAGTGTATGAAGCGGCGTGATCTAATTCGGCATCTTGAGGCGAATAATTGCCGATTGCTGAGAGAATGTGCAAGCCATACGATTTGGGAAAAGGTAGATACGAAGAAGCGAACTTCAGTACCTCGCCACAATGAGATTGTGGAATACACGGCAATCAAGATATGCCGTCAGCTCGAGATACCACTTCCGTAAATGTCACAAACCACACCAAAGATACTGATCATCTCGTCCGATACCGGCGGCGGGCATCGTTCTGCTGCGCAGGCGATCTCGGATGGGTTTGAGCGGTTTTGGAAAAGCGAATCGGCGGTGGTTAAGACGATCAAGGGGGTCGAAGAGTCGCATCATGTGACTGATAAGCTTGTAAATCTTTACAATTGGACCCTCCGAAACAAGCAGCATTGGATGAAATATCTCTATTGGGCCGTTAACAAGATCAGGCCTGAGACTCGCGAGTTTTTCATGAGACGCTGCATCGGTTTTTGTCGCGATCAGTTCGAGAAATGGTGCCCGCACGTCGTCGTCAGTGTTCATCCGCTCACACAGCACATCTTTGGACGCATTCTTCGCGAACTTAATCTAACGGATCAGGTTCCGCTTGTAACTGTTGTCACTGATCCATGTTACGGCTTTTGGAAGGGGTGGGCATGTGATGATGTTTCGCTTTATCTCGTGGCTAACGAAGACGCGAGAGACCAACTCATCGATTACGGCGTCTCTCCCGAGAAGATAAAGATCTCTGGTATGCCGGTAAATCCAAAATTTCGTGAAGCGAACGAGAAAGACGCCCAGGATGCCCGGCGATTCTACGGCCTCGACCCGGATAAATTCACGGTTTTTGTAAATGCAGGATGGATCGGCGGCGGGAATATTCCACAAATATTTAAGGAACTCGTGCGCGGAGAACTGGATGTCCAGGCCATCTTTCTAGCGGGTAAGAACGAGGAGCTTCGGCTCGAAGCTGAAGAGATCGCGAAGCACGCGAAATTTCCGGTCAAGGTCATCGGCTACTCGGAAGAGATCGAAAAGCTGATGCATTCGGCCAACGTGATGGTCTCAAAGCTCGGCGGCCTGACCACGTTCGAAGCTCTCGCCTGCCGTCTTCCCATCATCGCCGACGCTACAACGCCCCCGATGCCGCAGGAAGCCGGAACCGTCGAGCTGATCGAGCGAAAAGGTGCTGGGATCCTGCTCAAAAACTCGTCCGACATCGTGCCGACCATCCGTGGCCTGCTCGATGATAGAGCTCGTTATTCGCGCATGCGTGCGGCAACCGGCGGAATGACGATGCCTGATTCTACCGAGCAGATCATTCGCGAGATAAACGCCATGCTTCCGTATCCATTCACCCAGGAAAAAGCCGCCGCGTGAGCACTTGACCATCGGTTTTACGTTTCCGCGCTTGTTACTTTCCGTCGATTTCATTAACCTTTTCAATTGTATTCTTTAGCAACGGAGAGATAGTCCATTGAGCCTTTTACTTGAAGGAAAACGCGCTTTTGTATCGGGCGGAACCCGTGGGATCGGCGCTGCGATTTGCGAGGTCTTCGCTCGCGAGGGCGCCGATGTGGCGTTCAACTATCATTCCAGCGACGATCTGGCGGATGCGGTCCGCGCAAAGATCGAGGCCCATGGCCGCCGTGCTCTTAGCTACAAGGTCTCAGTCACCGACCGCTATGGAATGAAGCACATCGCCCGCGAGATCAAGGACGCGTGGGGGCCTGTTAACGTTTTGGTCAATAATGCAGCCGTCAACAAAGGCGATAATTTTGCCACTACGACGGACAAAAGCTGGGATTGGGTCGTCGATACCAACGTTGGAAGCCTGTTTGCGGTAACGAAGCCATTCTACAAGCAAATGATCCGCGAGCGTCAGGGTTCGATCGTCAATATAACCTCAGTCGGGGCCATTCGCAGCCTGCCAACATCGGTTCACTACGCGACCTCGAAAGCAGCAATGATCGGCTTTACCAAATGCCTGTCACGAGAAGCCGCGAGCTTCGGCGTTTCGGTCAATGCGATCGCCGCCGGGATTTTTGACACCGACCTAGGGGCAACCCTGCCCGAACGCCTGCTCGCCATTCACGATCACTGGGTAGCCAAAGGCCGCCAAGGGCAGCCGAGTGAGCTAGCCGAGTTCGCAGCGTTTATGTGCTCAGACCGCAACAGCTTTATGAGCGGCGAAGTCGTAATTGTCGATGGCGGAGCTATCACCTAGGATTCAAGTTCTACCTTAATATAAGGCCCATAAGCAACTCAGATGAATAGGCTTATCGAATGCGTCCCAAACTTTAGCGAAGGGCGTGATATGTCCGTGATCAAGCAGATCACGGATGCGGTCGAGCGCGTTGAGGGTGTTAAACTGCTCGACGTCGATCCCGGTGTGACGACTAATCGGACGGTCGTGACCTTTGTTGGCGAACCTGAAGCAGTAGTCGAAGCGGCGTTTCAAGCCGTAAAAAAAGCCCAGGAAACGATCGACATGCGGCACCACAAAGGCGATCATCCGCGCTTCGGAGCAACTGACGTTTGCCCGCTCGTGCCCGTCGCGGGCGTGACTATGGAAGAGGCTGCGGACTTTGCTCGCCAACTCGGCCAACGCATCGGCGAAGAGCTTGGCATCCCGGTTTATCTTTACGAGAACGCCGCTTCGGAGGAAAAGCGGCGAAATCTGGCCAATTGCCGCGAAGGTGAATACGAAGGCCTGAAAGACAAGATCGCAAGCGAAGAATGGAAGCCCGATTTCGGCCCCACGGAATTCAACGAAAGCGTCGCTCGCTCAGGTGCGGTAGCAGTCGGGGCACGCGATTTCCTGATCGCTGTCAACTTCAATCTCAATACTACTTCGACCCGCCGGGCGAACGCGATAGCATTTGACGTTCGTGAAAAAGGGCGACAAAAACGAGAGGGAAACCCTATCGTCGGGAAACCGGTTTTTGACGAGAACGGCGAGCCGGTGATGATCCCCGGGACGCTCAAAGGTACCAAAGCGATTGGCTGGTTTATCGACGAATACGGCATCGCGCAGGTCTCGATGAATATCACGAACCTGTCGCAGACGCCGCTGCACGTGGCTTTTGATGAGGTGAGTGAAAAGGCATGGCAGCGTGGAGTTCGCGTGACGGGGCTCGAGATCGTCGGCCTGGTGCCAAAGGCGTCGATCATCGCGGCAGGGAAGCATTACCTCGCAAAACAGGGCCGTTCGCTGGGCGTCGCGGAGGAAGAGATCGTGAAGATCGCCATCAAATCGATGGGCCTCGACGACCTTAAACCCTTTGTTCCCAACGAAAAGATCATCGAATACGTCTTGGAAAAGGAAAATGTCACAAACCGCCTGATCGACCGCACGGTCTTCGGTTTTGCCGAGGAAACGGCGTCCGAATCTCCCGCTCCCGGCGGCGGCTCGATCGCGGCGTACATCGGGGCGCTCGGGGCCTCGCTCGCGGCGATGGTCGCAAATCTCTCTGCCCACAAAGCCGGTTGGGACGACCGCTGGGAAGAGTTTTCAGAGCACGCGATCAAAGCTCAGGAGCTGAAAAACGAGATGCTTTTCCTCGTCGACGAGGATACGAATTCGTTTAACAGGGTAATGGACGCCTTCGGCCTGCCGAAAGGGAGCGATGAGGAAAAGGCCGCTCGCACGGCGGCGATACAGGATGCAACGCGTTACGCGACCGAGGTGCCGTTTCGCACGATGGAGTGTGCTCTTCAGTCGTTTGCGGTCATCCGGGCGATGGCCGAGCAGGGCAACCCGAATTCCGTCACCGACGCCGGAGTCGGCGCCCTCTGTGCACGATCGGCCGTCATGGGAGCCTTCCTAAACGTCAAGATCAACGCCGCTGGCCTAAAAGACAAAGACTTCGCCGCCAAAATGATCGCCGAAGGCGAGCAGATCCAAACCGAAGCCATCCGCCTCGAAGCCGAGATCCTCGCCATCGTAAATTCAAAGATCTAGAAAAACTTTGCGGCCTCCGCGTCTTTGCGTTAAAAATTCCTGATCCTACGATCACCTTCCTGCCCGCGTCGGCGGAACTCCCATAAATGGCTTCCTCACCGGCCGGCTCACGGCGACGCGGTCTCGCATGCCCAGGCAGATCAAGCCGTCTTCGTTGACGTGTGCCTTTGGAAACTGCAGCGTGCGGTCAAAATATATCTTGTGCTCGTGCAAAAACGGCCGGATGCGGATCACCTTGTAACTCTTGTCCGCCATATCCCGCACGATCACCGCGTTCTCCACCTCACGCGAAGCCGGCAGCAGCCCGATCGTCTCTGTCTTCGGATTCCAAAACAAAACAAACCCCTCCGGCGACCCGATCTTCTCCCAAGTCCGCAGGTTCATGTAGATCTCCCCATGCGTCGGAGCCAACCGAATAAAAAACTCATCCCCATCCCGCCGAAACCCCGGCTGCCGAAACTCAAGCCAATCCCACGGTTTGTCTTTTCTCATAGATTGCACAGTATATAGTAGATAGGAACACGTGTCAAGCATGAAACGCTTGTGGCAGAGCTCTAGTTTGAAATTCTGACGCCGTGAAGCGGCTATAAGAAAATAGCCAGATGCGGAGCTTCTGGTCGGTTGTGGACAAATATTCGTGCGGTGGAGCCGCCAAAAGACTCCCCTCCTTACGAAGAAGGGGTGGCACCGCTTCGGTGACGGGGTGGTTCTCTCACTCGTGACCACGCCCGCCGTCTTCGCACGTTATCTCAACATCTCCCCCCGCACAGTCCAATCCTGGGAACAAGGTCTCGGCAAACCCAGCGGTGCCAGCCTAAAACTCCTGTCGATCGCAAAAAAAGACCCGAAGATACTTTTCGAAATTTGAGAGACTAATGCTAATATTCCGATACAGTAATTTAAGCCGCGATTGGAGACGTCCAAGAAAAAAAGGCGGCAACCTCGGGATTGGCGGTATGGATATTGGAATAGAAGATTGGAGCGTCAGGCATCTCTGCTTGCCGCTTCCTAACAACTAGGGCGAGCAATCCCAACTCGCTTGCAAACCCGTTTATTGCATGTGAATTGAGAGGCTTCGTCCGGCAACGGGCGAAGCCTTTTTGTGTGAGGATGATGAAAGAGGCACCAGAATGGGTCCAAAGTGTCGCGACATTGATCGGTGGCTATTTAGCTATTGTTACCGGGGGTGGAGCAATTGCCGAAATCTTCGGTCAGCCCAACTGGATACTAGCGATTTGCTTGATTCTAGTCATCGGAGCCGGTTGGACTTTTTTTTGGCATTCATTTCGAAATCCCCCTCCTAGAAATCGCACTGGAAAGTTTGGTATTGGCGTTTTCATTACGACCGAGACCGACGAGGGGCGCTCACGCGTTGAGAATGATTTGTTTGTTCGAATGACTGAGACCATTGAGATTTTGGGTCTCAAACATGCTTTCGAGATCGTGCTGGCCACCAACCAGCAGGCAGTAAAATTCAAACCGCTACTGACCAAGCATATGAGCCACCTAGACTCAATACCCCCACAATCAAAAGCCGACTTAAGACGGTTTAGAAGCTTTCAAAAGCGAACAAACTGCCATTTTTTCATCTGGGGAACTCTCTCAGAACGGCAAGACGCCGAGTTCGGAGGCAATCGCGTCCTTATTCTGAAATCGGATGCTATGGTATTGCATTCGGAGATTGCTCCGTTCAGAAGAAAGCAATTGGCTGAACAATTCCGCTGGCTTAAAGAAATAAAGATTGATAAGAACGCTGAATATCAAGGACTACAGTTCTCTGCAGATGAACTTGTCCTGGCGTCAGACCTAGTTATTGGCACCGCAGCCGCGATGGTCGGGAATGTCCAAATTGCCCTCGAACTCCATAACAAACTTCTCGGACACATCGTCAAGTTACCGAGTACCCCACCCCGAGCAGCCATTCAGAAACATGTACGACGAATGATAGCAGCAGAATGTACGACTCTTGCTCAAGTTGCTTATTTCGGACAGAACGATGCCGTCCTCGCAAAGTCGTACCTTGATCGAGCTCAAACTGTCCGACCAAATGATCATGATTCACTTGTCATTCTTGCGCGCATACAGTTTGAACACGATAATGACTCAGCTGCCGCGTTAAAGACGACCCATCGACTTAAGCCGGTAGCCGGGAACGTCGGTATTTGGAGATACAACATTGCATTTCTTGAAATGCACGCAGGTACCCATAAATCGGCATGGAAAACCTACGGGACGATCTTTTCGAAGACCTATCCCGGTGAGGAAGAAACAGTCCAACAGGTAATTGATTTCAACCTCCGCCAAGCCGAAAAAGGGTTTATTCCGTCACTTTTCATCGTGGCAATAATGCAACATCGAAAAAATGGAAATCTTCCTGAGGCCCTACACCATTTCGAACTATTCTTGGAAGCTGCAAAAGATCGCAATGACCTAAAATACTTAGCTCGATTAGCCAACGATCTAAGGAATGAACTATTAGACGAGATGAGGATTCACGAGGTTGATTCTTGAAAAGTCCAGGAAGTCTTGTAAGGTCGCGATTCTAAAGGGAAGAATGGCGGCGGAGCCGCTAGAATTTCTGTAAATCAAAAGTGTGGGGGCCGCACCAGCGAATTCAAAACCGGTTTCGCGTTCGGAGGCTACCCAGAAGATAGGCTATATGACTCGACTTTATCCCAGAATATCGCTAGGTCTCTGCCATCTTTGCGGATTGTAATAAACTTGCCGGGAATATGAGATAGCTCTACTTTCGCATCCGATTTGAAATGGGGAACTTTCCAAAGTTCAGGTTGAGGTAAGTCGATGTTTTCGACGATTGCTACTGGTACCACGAACCCAGTACTTCTAATATTCCGATAAAGTTTTTCAGCCTCTTCAGCCTGCTTTGCAGCCGTATTCGCCATGGCTCCCGACACGGCTCCTTCCACGACACCTTTAACGATGGATCCCGCAGCGACATCTTCAATGTCACCAATAAATCCGATCCCCGTTGAAAAGCCGCGATAATTCCTATCGATTGCTGAATACAACTGTGATAATCGGGCTAGTTTGTTTGAGTCGTAAAGTTTGAGTTCGGTGAAGTCGAAACTTTGGCCCGACGACAAGGATACTGATACGGCTAGGTCGCTTGGGTTTCTATACTTCGCGTATACAATGCCACACCTTGGGCATTGCCATTCTGGAACCATGCTATCTGTGTCCGAGCGAATGTAAGAGCATTTTGGACATTTCATAAGGCGGGACGAGCGGAACGGAACCGCGAACGCTTCTTAATCATCGCAAAGCTGTCTCCCTAATTTCAAGAAGTATTTTGTTACAAATGAGCAGCCTAAAAAGGAGGGGCGGCACGGCGACATCTCAGCCGTTTTTTGGCGGAACCCTAGGTTACAATTGCCCCACGTTCGCTCGCTGAAGGTGAGCAATATCAGGATGCGACATCATTATCCGTCCCCTACAGGGACGGATTTGACACTACCGCGTAACCTAGGGTTTCGCTCGAAGACTCGCTGCACCCCAGGCTTTAATGTTTGTCCCCTTTGGGGACACGCTTCTGCCCCGGGCGAGGGAAGTAACCACTAACTAGCACGAAAATGCACTAAATAGAACGATCTTATTTGTGCTGTTTCGTGCCTTTTCGTGGTTCCATTCTTCTGGCCCGCCTTCTTTGTCGCAGAGCGACGGCTGATCGTAGCCGTGGGTGAAAACCCACGGTATGTCGGGAAAAAGATACCCGTCGCATAGCGACGATTGACCGGAGCGGCGTGTTTTTCAATTGTCGCTGACGCGACAACGATCATTTGTTGATTCTTTCCGTGGGTTGTCACCCACGGCTACATTCATGGCATCGCTACGCGATGGAAACGAAACATACTTCGCTACCCGATGAAACGCGGGGCCGGCTCATCGCCTAAAACAAATCGGACGCGTAAAAGATGCAGAGGCCTAGTAAAGATGCGGTCGGAAAATGTCAGAATGACACAGAAAATGGCCGTTTTGGCGGTTTTGACACACCGCATTATTGCGATCTCGGCAAGATCGGCTTAAATATTGAGCATTTGTATTGCCGTTGGCTTTAGCCGACGGTTAGGGATTTCGATAAGGCCCCTAGCGGCTGTCGTGCGAACCTTCAATGAGACCGTTTGAAACTCGGCTCTTGGCCGTGGAGCGGCCTTAAGAATCTAGCCAGACGTGAAACGTCTGGAAAAGAAAGCTAGAATCGTCCGCACTGGAGGTGCGGCAGACCGCCGGTGAACGCCGGTCCTTCGCCCCTTCAGGGCGACATGCGGGCAAAACTTGTCCAGAGGTTTCACCTCTGGCTAGTTTCTTTTGGCGGCTCCGCCGCATAAGAAATTGACTTTCCAGACCGCCCCCGATAGCACGCGGGACGACTGGCCTTTTTATGTTGCTAGCCGATCTTTCGCTCGTTCTATGAAGACCTTTACCCTTTCGGCGAATCTTTTTGTCATTTCGGTGCTGATGAGGGATTCGCCGGCCATTCCGGCCAGGAAGTGGAAGTCGCGGGCTTTTTCGCGGCGGAGTTCGGCGGTTTGGGAGAACTGGACCTGTGTTGAACCATCGGGTTTTTCGAGGAAATCGGCGGTGTAGCGTAAGAAATTCTGCGTCTCGCCGCGAGCGGGCGTCCATTCGATGTGGTCTTCGGAGTCGTCGGTCAGCTCGACAGCGAAGGTCTGCGTCATCGTGCCAACAACCGGAATATCAGCCTCGATAGTAAGACGCGCCACGCCCTTAGCGTCCGTATGAGCCTGCTTCACACCGGGCATCAGCTCAGCGAAGTTGGCGATATCGGCGAAGAAGTCCCGAACCGCTTCAAGCGGAGCGGCGAACTCGAAATGGTCTTGGATAGAGGCTTTTACGGTGAACATCGTTTTAGTTTAGGAAGTTTAGGAAGTTTAGGAAGTTCGGGAAGGTTAGGAAGAGCTTCGGAGGTGTTGGCTTAGGGAGAAGACCATTCTGCCGACCTCGTCCAGCTTTTCGTACACTTCGTCGAATTTTGCTTGTGATACGTAACCAATGTCTAAGGCCAAAAAGAGATGCGACTTGGTTTCGGCTATTGATCCGAGGCTGATGTTTAGAAAATTCGCAAAATCTTTGTTCGTGCGACGACCTTGGCCTTCAGCGATATTTGCCATTATCGAAATCGAGGAACGCCTTAGCTGACTTCGAAGATCAAAGTCCCGCCCGAACCCGCCGGCGCCACTAAGCAAATAGATATCCCTGACCAAAACACGAGCTTTCTGCCAGGCCTGGATGTCCTCGAATCGCTTAAACGTACTCATCTTCCATACTTCCTAAACTTCCTAAACCTCCTTAACTTCCCCAACTTCAAAAGATTCCATTAAACGCGATCGAGTTAAAGAACTGTCTCGTCACCCCTCTTGTCATGCCGCGGAAGAATGGGTCTTCGGCGAAGAGGATGACGCGGCCGGAGCCTTGGGATTCGTCTATTAGGTACGATGTTCCGCTGAGGAGGCGTTCGGTGTTGCCGGGCCAGACGAAGCCGGAGATGGTGAGCGGCGATCTGGGATTCGCGTCGAAAACCAGGGCGTTCGTGCCTTCTTTTGAATAGCGGAAGAACGATCCGCCGGTCAGCAGGACTGGGATCTCATTTTTTTCGACGCCGTAGTTCAGGTACGTTGTACGGTCGACCGTGGCTCGCATGAACGAGCCGGGCAGGGCTTCGGGCACCTTGTTTGCGTCGGCCGAAGGCGAGGCGATCGGCGGCAGCGGAACCATTGTCGTCTCGGTTTGGTCGGTCGGCTGATCCCCCGTGGGCGTCGCGGCTGGTGAGGTTTGCCCCGGTGTTGGGCTCGGCCCCGGCTGCTTGCCCGCTGACGCAGTGGGCTCTGAATCGTCACTTCCTACCAGCTTGGCCGAGGTCAGGCCGACGTCTTTTAGGGCGGCGAAAACCGAACCGCCGCCGATGGTGACGATGTTGCCGCCGCCGGACGCGAACTGCTTCAGAGCCGAAACTCCACCTGCTCCAAACTGCCCCATGTACCTTCCGGCCGCACCGTCGGGCAGGATCAGGACGTTGTAATCTTTGAGGACGCTAGCTCGGATGGCCGAAAATGGCATTGGGGTGAATTTGATGCCGTATTTGTCGAAGGTCCACCAGATCGACCCGTACGATTCCTGCCGCACGCCTTCGTCCGCGACGACGACGATCTTCGGAGCACGCAGGCTGATGACGTTTTCGCCGCCGACGCCGGTGTCGCCTTCGTCAGCGTAACCGGAGCCGATCGCGGTGACGTTTACGCCCATTTCGCGTGAGAATCGGGCGATAGTGTCGTGGATCGTGTCGGGATTTCGCGAAACGCGGACGACGAATGTGCCGGGTTTCCAGTTGCGGCCGCCGGCGTTTAGCTGTCGCGTGGCGACCGCGACTTTGAAGCCACCCTGCAGAAGCCGCATTACCATCGCGCTCGTTGCATCGTTCTCGTACGGGATGATGTACGAGATCGACGCCCGGCCCGTGACGCTGCCTCGTTTTGCATTTTCGAGGTATTCAGCGTCGACCATCGTGCCCGGGACGTTTGTCGATTCTTCGGTCCACCACGCGTCGACGCCAAACGAGAGCGGCATCGACCATGCCGTGATATCGTAAAATCCGTACTGCTCCTTCGGCTGGCCTTTTCCACGCATTTGGTTGCGTTTGAACCGCGCCATGTTGTCGTCGATAAAGGCTTTGGTCTGCGGCGTGTCCTGTTCGAGGATTGCTTTGATATAAATGCGTTGCGGCTGGTCGAGATCGACGATGTAGGAGCCGGCAGGGAAGGTTTTGGAGACGGCACGCGAATTCTTCTCCATATAAGTATGCGCGGTCGGCGAGGTGAACGGCGACGAAGCGACCTTTACCTCGATATTCGAAAGCCTCAGCACCTCGACCATCTCTGCGGCCTTGACGCGGTCGCTCGTCGGGTCGATCACGACGCGCTTCATCTTTGCCCGAGTATGTTCCGCCATGCCCTTGGCCCGAAAATCATAAAAATCCTTTATCCGCTCGACCTTGTTCTTCGCGTTGGTCGCGAGCGTCGTCAGCGACGCAACGTAATGTTTCGCTATCGACGAACGAAACGTTACGATCGTCCCATCATCGCGGGTCCAATTGAGTCCCAGGGGCCCGCCGCCGTCTGTTTCATAGGTCATTCCGGTCGCACCATTTAGGCTCGGATACATGTCCCAATATCCAGGATAGAACGCATCAAAAACATCCCTCACATAGTAGTCCCACTTGTTCGCGTCGAAAGCAGCGGCGTTGGCCCGGCCGTAACGGTCTTCCCACTTGCCGGTAACGGGCTGCGGCAGGTTTGGGTTTACGGGCAGGCTGGCGGGCGGGAAGAAATACTGCGGGGTCTGGCCGTGGTGATCGACCGCGAGCTGCGGATTCCATTCGCGAAAGGCCTTTTGCATGTTGCGAGATTCCTTTTGCGTGAAAGCCAGCGTGTCACGGTTCAGATTGAAGCGGTAATGATTGACGCGGCCCCAGATCGCCCATGGTTCGCGTTTTTCGATCGCGTTGCGGTCGGGGCTGCCGACGGCAACCGAGTTGTACCAAGTCGCAAATCGCTCGTGTCCATCAGGATTTTCGCCGGTGACGACGAGAACGACGTTGTTCTTCAGTATATCGAGCGTTGCCGGTTCGCTCGAGGCGGCAAGCTGATAGATAACCTGCATGAACGTCTCGAACGATGACGATTCATTCCCGTGGATCGTGTACGCCATCCAGGCGATCGACGGGTTGTTCTGCGCGATCGTGTTTGCATCGGCTGCGGAAGTCCTGCGAGGATCGACGAGCCGGGCGTTCTGAGCCTTGATCTCATCAAGCCGAGCCATATTCTCGGGCGACGAGATCGCAACGATACGCTGCATTCGATGTTCGTTGGTCGTGCCGATCTCAAATATCTTGACGCGGTCGGGAGCCGCTTTCGCGATTGCTTCTATTACCTGCTCCATCTGGCCGTATGTCGTGTGATGATCGCCGACATCGTACCGCAGTATCGATTGCGGCCTAGGCACTCGTTCGTTATAGGGGCCACGAGCGTAGAAATCGAACTTCGGTTCGAGCTGCTGCTGAGCAAAGGACGAAAATGCAGTGCAAAGAAGGCAAAAAGCGACGGTCAAGAATCTTGTTCTCATCAGAATTTAAGGATTTTGGTAAAATTTGGACTGTAATTGGTACGCAAAAAGTATAGCAAATGATTCATCGATCAGAAAAAATCTGCCCGCGATGCGATTCCGCCGGTTTTAGGCCGTGGAGCGAGCTCGACGATCGAGAAAAGGACATCTTTGAGCGGCTGTCGGCGAAGATCACCCGAAAAGAACGGCTGTGGATATGCACTCGATGCTGGTTTTCAGCCCCGCAAAAGCCAGAGATCGCCTGATCGCCAGCAAAAACGCCGATTCTGCTAAAAACGATGGCGATCCTGCGGAGCAAAATGGTCATTTTGCGCAGCGAAGTGGTTATTTTGCCCGGAGAAATGGCCATTTTGCTGAGAGAAACGTCCATTTTGCTGAGAGGAATGAGCATTTTGCTGAGAGAAATGCGCATTCTGCTGCGAGAAATCCTCATTCTGCTGACAGAAATGCCCATTCTGCTGAGAGAAATGCCCATTCTGCTCGGAGAAATGCTCGTTTTGCTCACAGAAATGTTCATTCTGCGGGGAGAAATCCTAATTCTGCGGAAAGGAATGATCATTCCGTGGCTGGAGATTAAGAACTTTGACCGAACATTCCAAACGTTGTTCGGCTAGCGAGAGAGGAAGTGTTTTCTTTCGTCCGGCGCGAGCTTTTCTATCGAGTAACGCAGTAAGACTCTTGGCATTTGCGGCGAATGTTTGTTGAGAAAATCCAGTAATTTCTCTCTATCAACATCGCCTGCGGCTCGCAGCATCCAGCCGGTCCCTTTGTGGACAAGATCTTCGGGATCGTTTAGCAGCATTTCGGCGATCTTGAAGGTGTCGTCGGTTTGCTTGAGCTTGAGGATGAAATGAGCGGTCGCGACAATCGCGGTGCGGCGTTCACACATGTTTTCTGAGCGGGCGAGTTTGTAGAGAATATCGCGAGGTTTGTCCGCCAGATATTGGCCGACGACGTAGTAGGCGGCGAGGTCGACGAGGTCCCAGTTATTTATGCGATCGTGGCGGCGGATGTATAGCTCGTAAAGCTCGGCGAGGCGCTCGGGCGTACATTTGTTGCCCTTTGCGCACTGGCCCATGATGCTCATTGCCGCGACGCGCACCTCGTGGATCGGGCTTTCCATGAGCTTCTCGATCTCACCGACAGGCATCTGCGAATACTCTTTGCCGAGCTTAAATATCTCACCTATCCGAACGCCGATGAAGTAGTTGTCGTCGGGCTGATCATCAATATCAAACTTGAAATAACGGCGATGCTTTCTGAGCTCTTCGTCAGACTGCAAGGCGAATAACCTTGCTTCGACGGCGGCTGCGGTGAGGTCTGCCATTCTATTCGTCGCTCTCCTGCTGTTTTCTGGGGATCAATAAAAGTCCGGTCATCGCCGAATTGGTGACGAGCATCGCGATCGAGTGCAAGGTCGTTGCGATGTTGTACGTCTGCATTGAAAGAAGTGCAAGTATGTGTCTCAAGACGTTCATACCGTAAAGCAGCGGCGTTTCAGTAGATGGTTGGCGCCACGTCTTCCGTAGCGTAGGCATGAAAGCAATCAGGTCGATACTGACAGCGATGACCACTGAGATCGTTGGGTCGCTGGTAAGTATCCACGGCACGATCCCCGCCAACGCGAAAATTAGAAAAATAGTATCGATGCGGGCGATGTTCTTAAAGCCGTTTCTCAACGACAGTAGAAAGATCAGCAGTGTGAAAAATCCCGAAGCCGCCGTCGGTATCGCCCCGACTCCCGCACCTTTGGCGACCTGTCCAAAGAAAACGATCGCCGTCACAACCGTCCAAACGAACCACGTGTAAGCGTGCGGCTGAACCCTACCGCGGAAAATATCGAGGATATAGGGAACGTTGCCGACTATCGCCAGCACAGCCGCAATTGCTGCAAAAATCTCTTTCACCAAAAGAGTATAAACCAGACGTCTATCGGGCGGCTGTGATCCACATCTTTACGATCTTTCGCAGGTCATCCTGTTTTGCGAGGACTTCCTCAACACTGCCAAATGCTACCGACGCCCGGTCATCCGCCAACCAGTCGAGCATTCCGGTAGTATCGTCGAACAACCGACCGGTGCCGTTTGAATCCTTAACTTTCGCACCGCGATGAAAGATCAAGAGAATACGTCCGTCGCGATGCAGATTAAATGTGATACGGTCGTCGCCGCCGTGCATGAAACTCGGGGCTTTCCATTTGACGTGCTCGGTAATCGAATCGTCCGAGGCGAGAATTATGGCACGGACGCTGAGCATCGCCTCTTTTAGAGGATGATCGAGTTCGTCGAAGAAGGCAGCCACCTGTTCGGGGCCGTTGCGTTTCAAGGGCATATTGATAGTCAGACGTTTGGATTCGAGAGAAATTGACAAGGTGGACACAGACAAAAACGGATCGCGACGATCAAGGACGGTGTCCATCTGTGGTCTAAACTTCCGTTGATCAACCTGCGCCCGCGGCTTCGAGGTCGGCGATGATGATCTTTGACATCTTGAACATCGCTTCGGTTACTCGTCCGGCCTTTTCGCGGTCGGGGTCGCTGAGCATATTCATCAGGATCGTCGGAGTTACCTGCCACGAGACACCGAATTTATCGGTCAGCCAGCCGCAGGGCAACTGTTCGCCGCCTTCGCTCAATTTATCGTAAAAATGATCGATCTCGTCCTGCGTTTCCGCCGAGATCATCAGCGAAATGCCCTGTGAGAAAATGAAATTGGGGTGCGGACCCGCGCTGTAGCAATGGTATTTCTGACCGTCGAGTTCGAATGTTCCGCCCGCGACCTTGCCATCAGATGCAGGAAACGTCGAGGTGATACGTGAATTCTCGAAGATCGATATATAAAATTCCATAGCCTCTCCGGCTTGGTCGTTAAACATTAGGAATGTGGTTATTTTCTGGCTCATTTCTTAGTTTTCTCCAAATTTTGCTTTACGCGATATCCCACGATCTTTGTTACCAGATCGAGCGGCAGCGGACGGTCGAGAGGGAACTGGACGGTGCCCTTCGAGATTTTGTAATCGACCAGTTCGTCCGCAAACGTCTCGATCGCCCCGGCGCCGGGATAGAGGCCGATGTGTTTTGCATCTCCGGCGAAGTAAACCAGCGGACCGTTAAATTTATAAGCAGGAATAGCGTAGCTAATTGTCTCGGCGGCCATCGGCTCAGCGTTTTTGATCGCTGTCCGCATCTCAATAAGCTTTTCCCGAACCTCCGGCGGGAAGTCGGCAATATAGGCATCGACGTTCTCGACTTTTTCTCTCATCTTATGCAGTTTGCGAATTTGAGTTCAACGACTCGAGCAACGAGTCGAGTTTTTCGTATCCCTCCGTTACGCCGCGTTCCATGCCCGACTGCACCATGCCGTCGCGATCCGCAACCGACTGAAAGACAGATTGATGCACCAGACGGCTCCGGCCTCCGCCGAGGTCTTCGAATTTGGTGGTGCCGAGAATAACGTGACCGCGTTCCGGCAATCCATCGAACTCGAATGTGCCAATAAGGCGTTCCGGGGCGAGAACCTCGTGATTGACGCCGAAAAAAGCATATTTGTGCCCGTCCCGCTCATGCGTAAAACGGTACGAACCGCCTTCGCGGCAGTCCCATTTGTCGATCGTCATTGTCAGATCATTGGGACCTGCCCATTGAACGTAAAGATCGGGGTCGGTGTAGGCTTTGAATACCAGCTCGCGGGGCGCGTTGAATTCGCGGATGATAAAAAGTTCCTGCTTGCCGGGTTCGGCGGTGACTGTCGTTTTGTTTGGCATAGGTTGGTCCTCTGGTTGTTAACTCATCAGCTCCGTAGGAGCGAAATGTTTATAGCCTTGAAAGTCTTTAAGACGATCTATGCCCAATATGGGCGGCATAGGTCGTGTTGATGATTCACGGGTACCGCTCCGATGGAGCTTATTGTCGGAGCGGTTCGCTATTTCTATAAACATTTCGCCCCCTTGGGGCTTAGTCTATTCCTCAGCAAACGGCAGCATCGGTGCGTTCTGTTCTTTTTTCAAAGTCTCCAGCAATTTGTCGAGACGCTGAAACTCCTGCTCCTTAACCGCCGAGAATTGTTTGAGCCATTTCTCAAGCTTTTTCATAGGTTCCGGATTTATATAGTAGATCCGCTGCTGGGCCCGCTTTTCAACTCGGACCAGCTTAGCCTCACGCAGCACCTTCAAATGCTGAGATATCGCCGGCGGACTCGCCTTGAAACCGCGATAGATATCCGTCGCGGACATTTTCCCATTAGCTGATAGCCGCTCAAGAATGATTCGCCTGGTCGGTTCTGCAAGGGCGGTGAATGTGTCCATGATTTGATAATAAAGTTATTGCTTAATTAAGTCAAGACGCAAATAGTAATGCATAAAATAGCACGCGGTATTCGACCGCGTGCGCAATTCTAAAAGTTATTTTGTATCCCTAATCTTAAGGGCAAGAGCTTTACGTCGTTCAAGCTCTTCCTTGCCATTCGGGAACTTTTCGAGGAATGTTGAAAAGTCCGTGTCGGCTTCACTGGTTCGGTTTAACATCAAGTTTGCGAGTCCTCGGGTGCGATAGAAAATTGGAACGCTAGGATTCTTTTTGATCGCCAGATTGATGTCAGCCAAAGCTCCTTCGTAGTCCCTGAGGCCGATTCTTGCATTTGCCCGAGCGGAGTAAGCAAAGAAGTCGGTCGAATCTATCGCCATTGCCTTCTCGACAGTCGCGAGAGCTTGTTCATAAAGCTCTGATTCTTCGTACATTTGAGCGAGGTTCGCGTATGCTAGTGAAGTATTCTTGGACCTTTCAAATCGTTCGTTCATTTGAGCTATCTCTTCTGGTGAGGGAGGCCCAGCCATGCGTCCGCTCATAATGACGGTAGTTTCCTGGCCGACGACCACCCCTTTTGACGGTTGAACCGGTAACTCGATTGAGGAAACCACTTTTGATTTGCCTTTAACGGAGTCGACTTTTTGCAAACCCTCTTCGTATCGTCGAAGATAGCCTTCGAGCACTTCGATGGACTTTTGCTTGTCTTTGTTCATCCGATAAGCGGACGACAGACCAATATAGGCTTGAGCAAAATCCGGATTCATTCCGACCGCAATCTTTAAATCCTCTATCGCTCCTGTCATATCGCCGCTGTGCATCTTTATGGTTCCCCGGCTACTGTAGACGCGTTCATGCTTCATGCCAGCCGAAATTGCGGAATCAAGGTCGCGAAGTATCGACGCGGGATCGTGACGCAAGATCGAAGCAAGCTCGGCGCGGCTTCGATATAGTTCGCCAGTAGTCTTGAAGGACAACGCCTTAGTGACGTCTTCGAACGCACCTTGAAAATCGCCGGTCATCCTCTTGACATCAGCACGTAGCCTTAAATTTTCGAAGAGATTCCTACTATCCTTTACTTCCAGGTCCAGAACCCTAATGGCTGCACGCAAGTCACCTTTGGCGAGTAGGTTCAAAGCCTCACGGCTTGGAACGTCCTGGCCCGAACACGGCATTGCGACGAAAAGCGAAAACACGAAAAGGATCAAATATTTCATCATCTACCTCCGAGGAAATAATAGCTCATTTTCGTACAAAATGACGAAACGGGAGCAACGCTCCCGTTTCGAACCAGCTATATTGAATCAGCGATTGCTTCATCGAATATCTCTAACGCTACATCAACGTTCTCTTTGGCGAGGATGAGCGGTGGGGACCAGCGGATGGAGTTGGCTCCGCAGCCTAGGATGATGAGTCCCTTGTTGAAGCAGGCCATTTCGATACGGTCGCGGAGTTCGGGATCGGGGGCTCCGACCGAATCATTTACTGAAGGCTGGACAAATTCGACGCCGAGCATCATTCCGAAGCCGCGGACGTCGCCGATGCAGTCGTATTTTTCTTTTAGCCTATTTAAGCCGGCTTCGAGATAGGCACCGACGTCACGGCTGTTATCGACAAGGCCGCCCTGAAGCAGTTCGATAGTTTTAAGGGCAGCCGTTAGAGCTACTGGGTTGCCGCCGAATGTTGAAGCGTGGGCACCTTTGTGCCAGTCCATGATGTCGGCACGGGCGGTGCAGGCTCCGATTGGCATTCCGGAACCGAGGCCTTTTGCCATGCAGACGATGTCGGCCTTGACGCCTTCGTGATGGTCGAGGGCAAACATCTTGCCCGTGCGGCCCATTCCTGACTGCACTTCGTCTACGATCAGCATGATTCCGTGTTCATCACACAGGCGTCGGATTTCCTTCACGACCTCTGTTGGAGCCGGAACATAACCGCCTTCGCCTTGAACGACTTCCAGAATGATCCCGGCGACCTCTTCCGGAGGCGTCGTTGTGTTGAAGAGAGTCTTTGCGATCCAGTCCGTAGTGCCCATACAGCACGAGCCGTCATCGCACTTGCCCAGATTAAACGGACACCGGAAGCAGTTCGGATACGGAACGTGGACGACATCGAGCACCTGACGGGCAAAACCGAGACGCTGAGCCTTTTTCGAAGACGTCAGTGCCAAAGCTCCAAGCGTTCGGCCATGGAATGAGCCGAAGAACGATATGAACTTCTGCCGCTTTGTGTGATACATCGCGAGCTTGAGGGCGGTCTCGATGGCCTCAGCTCCGCTGTTTGCAAAGTGCGTTTTGGTTGGGCCATCGATCGGCACGATCTCGTTAAGCTTTTTGCCGAGTTCCGGCATGTGGCGGTAGTAAAAATCGGTGCCGCAAAGGTGGATCAGTTCACTGACCTGCTGCTGGATCGCCGCGACGACTTCCGGATGGCAATGCCCGGTCGAGCAGACGGCTACGCCGGCGTTGCAGTCGAGAAAGACATTCCCGTCAGGGTCAGTGATCCAAACGCCCTTTGCGTGGTCGGCGACGAGTTTGTAGTCCGGTCGCGGGTAGCTCGGCGTTACGTATTGATGGTCGGCGTTGATGATCTCGAGCGATCTCGGGCCGGGAAGCGCGGTTTTTATCGACGGACGCTGTAGTTCGGTGGTTGGTGTCATGATAATTTCTCCTTTTATTCGCGGGTTCAGAGGCGGGTTTGGCCGCCGGTCGATGTCGGGCTTTCGAATGGAGAAATTAGTCGCCCGCGAAAAGGTTCGCACGCTGCTTCATTGGACGAAGTTTGGAGATCGAGCGCGGTGTCATAGCTTGATTGAACTGCCTAAATATATCAGAACCTGCTTTCGGTTTCAAAAATAACGCATCAGATGAAACAATAAGGTCATGCAGGCAGAACCAAAACACACAAATCGGTTAATAAGCGAAACAAGCCCGTACTTGCTCCAGCACGCCCACAACCCGGTCGATTGGTATCCGTGGGGCGAAGAGGCGTTTGAGCGGGCGAAGGCTGAGGACAAGCCTGTGCTGGTCAGCATTGGCTACTCAGCGTGTCACTGGTGTCACGTAATGGAGCACGAGTCGTTTGAGGATGAGAAAACGGCAGCGATCATGAACGAGCATTTCATCAATATCAAAGTCGACATGGAAGAGAGGCCCGATGTCGATCAGATCTACATGAACTTCGTCCAACTCACGACCGGCCGAGGCGGTTGGCCGATGAATGTCTTTTTGATGCCTGATAAAAGGCCTTTCTTCGGCGGCACCTATTTTCCGCCCGCTCCGCGCTACGGCATGGCTTCATGGCCGCAGATACTTGCCAGCATCGCCGAGGCATATCGTGAACGTCGGGACGATATCGAACGTTCGACAGCGGATATCGTAACCGAACTCAGGCGAATGAGCGTCGTCGAACCGGTCGACGCAGCATTGAATACCGACCTGCTTGATGCGGCCTTTTTAAGTTTTTCGCGAAATTTTGATTCGGTTAATGGCGGATTTGGCGGAGCACCGAAATTTCCGCCGGCGATGTCGCTTGAATTTCTGCTGCGTTATCACAAGCGAACCGGCGATGACCGGGCACTGGCAATCGTCGAACACACACTTACCAGAATGGCCCGCGGCGGCATCTATGATCAGCTCGGCGGAGGCTTTCACCGGTACACCGTAGATGCGATCTGGCTCGTGCCGCATTTTGAAAAGATGTTGTACGACAATGCTCAACTCGTTCGAGTCTATCTGCACGCGTTTCAGGTGACGGGAAACGAGTTTTTCAAGCTCATTGCTGTTGAAACGCTGGAATACGTCCGTCGCGAAATGCTCGACGCCTCAGGTGGGTTTTATTCTACGCAGGATGCGGACAGCGAGGGTGAGGAAGGTAAGTTTTTTGTCTGGACTCCAGAGGAGGTGGAGTCTGTATTGGGTGAGGCGGCTCCTTCATTCTGTCGCGAATACGACGTGACTCCGTCGGGAAATTTCGAGGGACATAATATCCCGAATCTCAATGCCTCAGGAACACTCCCTAACGGCCGTCTGGCTGATTACGACACGGAACGTGCGAAGTTGTTTGCCGAGCGAGAGAAACGGATAAAGCCGGGACGCGATGAAAAGGTGCTGACCGCCTGGAACGGGCTGATGTTGGCGGCGTTTGCCGACGCGGCGGCGGTTCTCGGGGATTCCGAGTATCTTGAGGTTGCAAAAAGAAATGCAGATTTCATTGCACGGGAAATGACTCGGGACGGAAGGCTGCTGAGGACTTGGAAAGAAGGTGCTGCGAAACTCAACGCCTACGTTGAAGACTACGCGAATGTCATCGATGGCCTCTTGATTCTTTTCCAGACCTGCGGCGACGCCAAGTTTCTTGACGAAGCAAAGCGCCTTGCAGACGACATGATACTCGAATTCTGGGACCAGGAACGCGGGGGCTTTTTCTTTACCTCAAACGATCACGAAGAGTTGATCGTCAGGAACAAGGATTTTTATGACAATGCGACGCCTTCAGGCAACTCGGTCGCGGCAGATGTTCTGCTTCGACTCGCCAAGCTGTTCGGCGATGAGAAATATGAGCGGTTCGGTGTAGCGGTGCTGCGTCTCGCTGCGTCGCAGATCCGGCGCCATCCGCAAGGGTTTGGCAGGGCTCTCTCGACCCTGGAGTTTCATCTTTCGGCCACAAAAGAGATCGTGATCGTAGGCGAGCCCGAAAGCGAGATGGCCCGTGAGATATTTTCCACTTACTTGCCAGACGCTCTGGTAGTAACAAAAGCCGATCAGTCAGGATCTGCTCGTATCCCGCTGCTTGATGGGCGCGAAGCGGTCGACGGGCTCACGACGGTCTACGTTTGCGAGAATTTTGTCTGTGAGCGGCCGGTGACGAGTTTAGACGAACTTCAAAAAGTGCTCAATTAGAATTTGCGAGGGAGCTGTAAATGAAAAGGCCCAAACGCTTATAGCGTGCGGGCCTTTTCAGTAAGGTTGTAAAACTAACTATTTGTTAGCTGGCTTGTTAGCGTTGGCATTAGCATTCGAAGCCGGTGCGTTAGCAGCCGGTTTGTTTGCCATTGCGTTTGCGGCGTTTGCCATCGAGTTAGCGGCGTTAGCCATCGAGTTAGCAGCAGTGTTAGCTGCGGTCGCCATTTGGTTAGCAGCGTTTGCCATTGCGTTAGCAGCGGTGTTAGCAGCATTAGCGGCTTTGTTAGCAGCCGTGTTCGTGTTAGCAGCTTCGCCACACGCCATTCCCAGAGCACCCATAGCGAGAACAGCTGAAAGGGCAATTACTTTTTTCATAACAAAAGATTCTCCTGTCTTCTTCAAAGATTAGATCTAAATTATTTAAATCGAGGACCGCATATACGTCGACCCTTGTCCCGTGTCTTTCTTAAATTTTTAGGAACATTGCACAATATAGTGTTCGTTGGCTATCAAGTCAACCCCAAAACACTAAAATATGCAACTTTTTATTCAAAAAACACAAGTTTTCGAACTTCCGCAGGATAGCAGAAAAAGAAAGCACCTCGCAAGTAAGCGAAGTGCTTTCTAAATCAACAACAATATTCGACGTGTCTAACTATTTATTAGCTGGCTTGTTCGCGTTTGCGTTAGCAGCAGGGGTTGCAGCGTTAGCTGGCTTAGCAGCGTTAGCGTTAGCCGAGTTCGACATGCTGTTAGTAGCGTTAGCAGCAGGCGAAGCAACGGTTGCCGGGGTCGAAGCAGGCGTCGAAGCCGGGGTAGCAGCCGGTTTGTTCGCGTTTGCGTTGTTAGCCGGAGCGTTGTTAGCAGCACCGCCGCAAGCCATTCCAAGTGCACTCAATCCAAGAACTGTCGAAAGTATAACCTTTTTCATTTTATTTAAGACTCCTAAATCTTACTCAAATTAATAAATACCTGTTTCCAGGCACGGGCTGATCGTGACACAGCCATTTCGCCTTGAGCTCTTTCTTTCTCAAAGCAAACGATAATATAGAAACCAAGAGCCATTAAGTCAACTAAAAAACGTAAAAAAAATGCCTTTTTGAATATTATTTTTTTCAAGTTTTCCCAGTTTTTCACCCGATTGTTCAAATACCCAGCAAATATCAACATCATAATTATTTTGTTGACGAATATTTCGTCATAAAGTTATCCTCTAAAAGAGGGCTTTCCCGCCATTCCTTGCCCGCTTTCGGTTTTCCGAACCCGCTTAAATGATCGACCAGAACGCAATCGAGTCTCCGCTTGCCGGCAAACGCATGTTCCCGGTATATCAGCTTGTCACTGTCCTTTTATCGCTAATGGCGATCGGCGGAGCCTTTTTTCTCTCGGCCGCTGAAATTGACGTTGCCGCGAAAACTCAGGGCTTTTCCGCAATAATTGCCGTCTATTTGTCAGTATGCGTACTGCTGTATTTCAGCCAGAGCAGGAAGAGCAGACGCTCTGACAAAGGAGACAAGGGTGTCCTTTTGAGCGACACAGCGGTGGATCGAACGCTGCTAGAGTTGGATGAGGCGTCAGGATTCTTCTCCGGATCGCTTCGATCCGATGACGCTCTGCGACTGGTATCTAATAAGGTACGGGACGTTGTCCCTTTTCGGACCATCGTTCTTTATCTCCTAAACGATTCCAGAACGAAACTCGTCGCCGTTCATGCCGACGGCGAGCGCTCCGCGAGCCACAAAGGGCTCGAACAAGAGTTTTACGAAGGGCTGGCCGGTCAATCCTACACGACACGACAGGTCGAGATAGACAACTATATGGTACTCGACGACGAGCAGGAGTTCGGCTCGTCGGTCGCGATCCCGCTTCGGCACGGTGAAAATGTCTTTGGTATTATCCAGCTATTTTTTGACGACTACTTCGAGTTAGACCCGAGCCAAAACGATCTATTCGAATCGATCGGCACACGCGTCGCGCCGCTAATGCTAGGCTCAATAGCGTACGAACGAACGCAGGCAAATGCCCTGACCGACGTCAAGACCGACTTGCCAAACGAACGAGCGTTCTATTTAGTGCTCGAGGATCAGGTTGCCGCAGCCCAAAATGACCGAGCCAAGTATCCGCTGACGATACTTGCGATGGATATTAGGGGCTTTGATGAGATCAACTGCACCTTCGGACACGCAGCGGGCGATCGTGTGCTGAATTTCGTCGCTCAGGTGATCAAGGATAACCTTAGGCAAATGGATTTTGTCGCTCGAGCACTTAATGACGAGTTCTTAGTTATCTTGCCTACCGCGGATAAAGACAAAGGGCAAGAAATAATCGGGCGAATACAGACGAGTATTACGGAACGAAAACTCGCGATCAACGACACGCAGATGATCGAGGTCGAATTGCATGTCGGCTGGTCCGCTTTCGGAAGTGACGGTGAGACGCCTGGGCAACTATTGAGCCTCGCGCAACTCAGAAAGGAACAGATGAAATCCATGGGCCCGAGCAACGTTCTGTGGTTTCCTCAGGAAACGCGTTCATCGCTCCGATGACCAAACGAATTTGTTTTGAGAATGGCCGATCGCCCTGTATATTTGGGCAATGGCAAAGATCACTTTCTACGGCGGCGTTGGAACGGTAACCGGTTCAAAATATCTACTAGAACATAACGGAAAGAAGATCCTGGTTGACTGCGGGCTGTTTCAGGGTTTGAAAGACCTTCGGGAGAGAAACTGGCAGGACCCGGCGTTCTTGCCGCACGAGATCGATGCCGTTATCATCACACACGCTCACATCGATCACACGGGTTGGCTTCCAAGGCTTGTAAAGCTCGGTTTCAACGGCCGAGTTACGACATCGCGAGCGACCGCCGACCTTTTGAAGATACTGCTGCCGGATTCGGGACGGCTTCAGGAAGAAGAAGCAGATTATCGTAATCGGCACGCCTTGACCAGCCACACACCCGCTCTGCCGCTCTATGACGAGCGCGACGCAAAAGCGGCTCTTGAACTCATGAGCCCGGTGCCCAATGACGGTCAGCCGCGCGAGATATGTCCGGGAATCAAGGCGAGTTTCCTGGTCGCGGGCCACATAATGGGTGCGAGTCTCGTACTCGTTGAGATGGAAAACGCTCGCGATGACGGAAGCTCGATCCGCTTCCTGTTTTCGGGCGACCTCGGCCATTATGATCAGCCGATAGTGAAGGATCCGGCTCCGCCGCCGGACTGTGATTATCTAATGTGCGAATCGACATACGGCGATCGGCTTCACGGCGATGTAGATTCCGAAACGCAAATGGCCCGCATCATTAACGATGCCGCAAAACGCGGTGGCCCGATACTTATACCGGCTTTTGCTGTCGGGCGTACGCAGGAAGTCCTTTACATGATCCGCGAACTCGAGGAGCAGAAACGCATTCCGGTCCTGCCGGTGGTTGTCGATTCTCCAATGGCCGCTCAAGCCACGCAGGTCTATGGCAAGTGGCATGAGGAACACGATCGCGAGTACGCATCGATCCTCGCCCAAAAACGCCATCCGCTCAGGACCGCGTCTATGAGTACCGCCTCGTCGAGAGAAGAGTCTAAACAATTGAACGAAATGCGAGGACCTCGGATCATCATTTCGGCTTCGGGAATGATGACCGGCGGACGTGTGCTTCATCACGCGATACGCATCGTGCCGGATGAGAACGCCACGGTCGTTTTTGTCGGCTTCCAGGCCGCCGGAACGACCGGACGCCGCATTCAGGACGGCGAACGCGAGGTCAAGATAATGAAAAATTGGGTCCCGGTTCGCTGCCACGTCGAAAAGGTCGAGGGTTTTTCGGCCCATGCCGATTGGAAAGCCGTCCTACGTTGGCTAAGTTCGCTGCGGCAGGCACCGAAAACTGTTTTCACCACACACGGCGAACCCGAAGCCGCCGCCGCAATGGCCGGACACATTCGCGAGCGTTTTGGCTGGAACGTTATGGTTCCGGGGTACGAGGACAGCGTTGAATTAACTTAGCCGCGGTGAACTATTTCGAAAAACCACCTTCAGGGCCGCTCGCGGCGTACGTCAAGTGTTTCTGGACACTGGAGTATCCGAACGCTCAGCCAGTAGAGCCCGAACCAGTGATCCCGGACGGGTGTGTCGAGATCATCTTTAACCTTTCCGACCGTTTTCGGCGTTTCCACTCGAATGGAGATGTTGAAACGCAGGCGTCGAGCCTGCTCGCGGGTCAGATGCATTCGAGCGTGTTGATCGGGCCTTCGGGAAATGTCGATCTTTTCGGGATCAGATTTCATCCCGCCGGAGCGGTTCGCTTTATGCGGTTCGACATGAAGGATATTGCCGGCCGGATCGATCCGCTCGAGTCGGTGCTTGGGAGCTCGGTCAGGCTGATCGAAGAGCATCTACTGCACCAGACCGATTTCCACGGCCGCGTCGCGATCGCCGAGAGCTATCTAGCCGGGCTGATGCGATCCGTTTCGATTAACTCAAGCCCATACATCGATCATGCGCTGGCTATCATTTCTTCTACTCAGGGAAAAATCTCGATCCGCGACATCACAAGAGAGGTCGGGATCAGCGAGAGAAGCCTTGAGCGGCTTTTCAACCGTTACGTCGGAACGACTCCCAAGGCATATTCCCGCATCGTCCGGTTTCAACGAGTTCTGCGCGAGATCGAAGGCATCGATTCGCCTGATATCCTCGATACGGCCCTTGCCTTTGGCTACTATGACCAGTCGCATTTGATCAACGATTTCAACCAATATTCCGGTTCCAGCCCCTCGGCTTTTATGGAAAGATCGCGGCAGATGACCGACATCTTTCTTCCGGGCGAATGATATTGTCGGTTTTTTCCAATACGGCGAGCTTCAGTCACGCTAGGCTTGAGGCATTGACGCGGGTACGCCGTCACATCAAATAAACTGGAAGGAAAACCTATGAAGACGATCTCACGATCAATATTGGCCCTGGCTCTTTTTGCATTAGCTGTTGGTGCGCAGGATATTACAAAGACCAAAGTAACTGACCTGAGCTGGATCTCAGGCTGCTGGGAACTCAACGACAACGGCCGCATCACGACGGAACGATGGGGTAAAGCTTCAGAAAACTTACTCCTCGGTACATCTCAAACCGTGCGCGGAACACGCAGCGTGGCATTCGAATATCTCCGAATAGTAAATAACGGTCAAGGGCTGAACTACGTCGCTCAGCCTTCAAACGCAAAAGAACCCACGACATTCGCTGCGAAAACTGTAACCGCGAATGAGGTCGTTTTTGAAAATCTGAAACACGATTTTCCGCAGCGGATCATGTACAAACAGACCGCTCCCGATAAACTCGCCGCAAGGATCGAAGGGCCGATGAATGGCAAAGAAACAGCGATGGATTTTCCGATGGTTCGCGTAAAGTGCGATTAATTCTAAATTGAGTTGCCACTAGCTTCAGCTAGTGGTGGATGTAGTCTTAAAGAATAAAGGCTTTAGCCGAAACTGACGTTCGGCTAAAGCCTTGATTAGCTTGTACTCGTACGTTAGCTAAAAGCTAGTTGCACCTGATCACCTCTTCCGCGACCCAGCCATGAATACGACCAGGTCGTCCTTAAGCTTTTTCAGCGAACGCGTTTCGATGTACATCATATGGCCGGACTCGTAGTACGTCCACGAGATGTTTTTCTTGAGCGTCGGATCGAGGTTTAAGGCCGAGATCGTGTATTCGGCGGCGTAGAATGGCGTTGCCATGTCGTAATAGCCTTGGGCTAGCCAGACCTTCATGTACGGATTTTTCGCCATCGCGTCTTTCATCGAGACGCTGGTGTCAGCGTACTGATTGGTGACGTTGTAGTTCCAAGGGGCCGTGATGCCGCCGCCAAGGATATAGTATTCGGTGTCGGTTTTGAAGCCCAGTTCGTTTCGAACGTACTGATTGAACGCCGCTGTGTACGGTGGGCGAATGGCGTTCATGCTCGGATCGCTATCCGTGTTGCTGCCGCCGGCGTCGCGGTCGATGCCTTTGAAACGACTGTCGAGGCGGCCGGTGCTTCGGCGCTCGCTTCGGAGAAGTTCCTTATTAAATTCGCCGAGCTCGACGCGGAAGTTGTTATTTTCAATAAATGTCTTGCTCAAACCCGTGAGCGTGCTGAATTTGATCGCAAGGGCATCGCGTTCACGGTCCGTCAGCGAATCGATCCGCAACAAAGCGGGCCCATATTCATTCGCCACGAACTGCCTCGCCTCTTGCGTCACCTGCTCGAGCGTTTTGCTTTGCATCGAATTTGAAAGCTTTTTGTGATACCAAGCCGTCGCCGTGTAGCTTGGCAGGATGAACATCAGCGGCATGTCGTTGTTGTTCGCGAAGCGGATCGTCTGAAAATTCAAGACCGCCGAAACAAGCAGAATTCCATTCAGAGCGATTCCGCGCCCGAATAGATGATCTGAAAGCCCCGCCGCACGGGTCGTTCCGTAGCTTTCACCGACAACGTAGAGCGGCGACATCCAGCGTTCGTTGCGGCTCAGGTACATACGGATAAAGTCGCCGACTGATTCGATGTCGCCCTGTACGCTAAAGTATCGTGCGGCGAGCTCCGGCCTGACGGCACGCGAGAAGCCGGTACCGATCGGGTCGATGAAGACGAGGTCGGTCTCAGTGAACCACGTCTGCTGATTGTCCTCCATCTCATACGGAGGCGGCGGCATCATTCCGTCGTCGAGCATCTTGATCCGCCTCGGCCCGAGTGCCCCGAGATGTAGCCATACCGACGCCGAACCCGGTCCGCCGTTAAATGAAAACATCAGCGGACGCCCCGCCGGAGCATTGTCCAGCGTATACGCCATATAAAACATCCGAGCCTCGGTCTCGCCGGTCGTAGCGTTTTTTAGCGGCATAAAGCCGGTCGTCACCGTGTAGTCGAGCTTGCGCCCGCCAACGGTTATCGAATGTTTGGTCACCACCGGCGGTTCGTCACGAACCGGCGTTGCCGCAGCTTGCCCGGAACCTGCTGCCAGTGGCGTTGCCTGCGGATTTCCTCCGCCGCCCGGACGATTCGGCGGCTGGGCGAGCGTGAGTAAGGAAAGAGCAAAGATCGAACAGAGAAGTAGCGCTGTTTTCATAGAAATAAGGTTTTTTTGGAATTCGCAGAAAGCTTAACATAGAAATCGAATTACTGCCCAGTCGCGTCACGGCCGTGGAAGCAACAAACTGACCTGGCGACAAAGCGTTCCACTTCGATGCTCAAAGTGGAACGGCCTAAGTTAAATATACTCAATATCTTACGGCGAAATATCGTTCCACGTGAAAATCTCAACACCCGAGGTGGAACGCAGAACCGTCTCACTTCATTGCTGAAAGTGAGACGGGTTAATTGTTGTAAAAAATGATACATAGCGGGAAAAATTGTCTCAGTACGAAAAATTGGGCCTAGAAGTGAGACGGTTGTAAAAGTAGCTGTCGTCCCGGAGAAAGTTGACATACTTATTAGCCTTATTTGCGGCGCTTGTTTCAGCCTTTGGAAGTGTATCAGCAGTGCAACGTAATGTCAAGTGCGACGAAAGGTTTTTTCTATCTCGTGCGACTCTGACTTGTGACAACAGGCTTCAAGGCAAAGGAGGCCAAGATCGCAAAGAATACGCAAAAGATTTCAAACTCTTTGCGACGTGCTCTAGCGAAGATCTTGCCCAGGGCCTTCGGAATTGAACCCTAGCGTATTCCAAGTTATTCTTTGGTACTACAACGCCATGAAAAACCATCATATTTACCTGATCCTTCGACCGCTTCTCTTAGTCCTTGCCCTTGCTCTGACCGTAACCGCACAGGAGATCCCGAAAGCAAAACCCGAAGATGTCGGTATGTCTTCCCCGCGGTTGCAAACGCTTTCAGCGACGCTCGACGGATACGTGAAGAACGAGCGGCTCGCGGGCGGCGTTGCGCTGGTTTTGCGGCGTGGGAAGGTCGCTTATCTGCATGCTTTTGGCGAACGCGATAGGGAATCGAAGTCGGCGATGAAGCCGGACGCGATCTTTCGGATAGCTTCCCAGAGCAAAGCCCTGACGAGCGTTGCGATCATGATGCTGCAGGAAGAAGGGAAGTTGACGATCGGGGACCCGGTCAGCAAGTTCATACCCGAATTTGCCAATTCGACCGTCGCGGTGCCGAAAGACGGCGGTGGGTATGACATCGTCAAAGCAAAGCGACAGATCACGCTTCGCGACTTGCTCACGCATACCTCGGGGGCGAGTTACGGCGGCGGCCCGGCCCGCGATAAATGGCAGGAAGCAAAGGTCAACAGCTTCTATTTTTCGGATAAAGACGAACCGGTCTGCGAGACCATCAGACGGATGGCAAGTTTACCGATGGACGCTCATCCGGGCGAGCGGTATATCTATGGCTATTCGACCGACATTCTCGGCTGCGTGGTCGAGCGAGCGAGCGGCATGACGTTCAATGCGTTTCTGCAACAGAAAATATTTGACCCGCTCGGAATGAAGGACACGAGCTTTTACCTGCCGATGAACAAGCTAGATCGGCTCGCGACTGTTTATTCTGCAAAAGACGGCAAGATCGAGCGTGCTCCGAACGAGGGTACGATCCAGAGCCAGGGCCATTACGTGAACGGCCCGCGAAAGAGCTTTTCCGGCGGTGCGGGCCTGCTTTCGACGGCCAGTGATTATGCCCGATTCCTGCAAATGCTGTTAAATGGCGGCCAACTTGATGGCAAGCGGATCTTGAGCCGAAAGTCGGTCGAGCTGATGACGACCGATCACATGCGCAGTATCAATTTCGGCCGCGAAGGCCAGGGCTTCGGGCTCGGGTTCTCGGTGGTTAAGGATGTCGGTGCCTACGGAGCACCTTCGTCGATCGGCGAATACGGCTGGGGCGGAGCATATCACTCGACCTACTGGGTCGACCCGAAGGAGCAGTTGGTCGTCGTCTACATGACACAGCTGCTCCCAACCGGAGGTGTCGATGATTACGCAAAGCTCCGTGCCGGAATTTATGGTGCTATCGTCGACTAGGCTTTTACTGCCTCGACGATAGCGACCGGTGACGGCGTCGGAATGATCTTTGATAATTTGAGTCCCGAGTTTTCGAGCAGTGTCGCGAATTCGGCTTCGGTACGTTCAACGCCGCCGGGAGCGATCATCATCTCGAGGTCGAGCACCTTGCCCGGATGCGGATCGTTGCCCGGAGGAATGACGGAGTCAATGATCAGGATCTTTGCGTCGTCGGGCATCGAAGAACGGATATTGCCGAGTATTATTTCGTTCGTATCGTCGTACCAGTCGTGAATGATGTGCTTCAAGACATAAATGTCAGCCGAGACCGGAATTCTCTCCAGAAAACTGCCGCCGACGATCTCGGTGCGGTCTTTCACGCCGTATGATTCGAGCATCGCGGGAGCACCTTCGAGCACGTGCGGCAGGTCGAAAAGGACGCCGCGGGCGTTCGGATTTTCTTTAAGTATCGCTCCAAGAAGATGCCCGTAACCACCTGCAATATCGGCAATTACGCCAGCACGCGAAAAGTCGTAGCTGGACAAGATAGCAGGTATCGTAACCTGCGAAAAGCTCGTCATGGCCTGGTTAAAGATGTCACCAAGCGGGGTGTTGGTCTTGAAGAGATAATCGAAAACCGGTTCGCGATGATAGTCTTCCCAAACAGTCCGCCCTTCGCGAACGCTGTCGAGCAGGCCGCTGTAAACTTTCCAGTGTTCGGGATCGACCATCCACTGGACGAGAGCCCGCGAGTTGTTCGGATTCGTGGAGATCAGCATTGCGGACATCGGTGTATTCTCGAAGCTGCGATCTTCGCGTTCGGCGAAGACTCCGACACTGGCGAGCGTCCTCAGGAGGCGGTAGAGCGAGCGTTCGTGGCTGCCGGAGCTAATGGCAAGTTCAGAGACCGGCTTCGGGCCCTTGGCAAGGTGATCGGCGATATTCAATTCAGTGGCGGCGTAAATCGCCTGCGATATAAAAAAGCCCATCGAAAGCTGCATAAACATCGCTTCGGGTGGCATCGCAGTACCGAATTGAGCTGGTTGTGGTGGCGTCATTATTGTTCTCCGTTGTTTTGAGTGGTCAGAGTATTATCGCGAAATATCGACGGCTGTCCAATTTTCGGTCGGGGATCGCAATCGTTTTGCGAACATTGGCGGTGTGCTATCGTAATGTTGTCTAAGGATAGAGTTGCCTCTCGCCCCGGCGTGTCCTTTTCGCGATGAAAGAGCTTTCGTTAAATAGCTGCAGGCTGGACAAGCGTTACGACGTACTCGAGCAGTTGGGGCGCGGCAGTTATGCTGAGATCTTTCTGGCTCGAGATATTTTGGCATCAACCCATTCTGCCCACAGCACCGTTGTAATTAAGGCTCTAAACGTATTTTTGCAGGATGATCTTGACGCGGATCTTGAACGAACCCTGGTCGAGAACTTTCAAAACGAAGCGATCGCTCTCGACCGTGTTCGACACCCAAACATCATTAGCCGCATCGGTCACGGAACTGCCCGTGACCTGCGAGGAACAGTTTTTCATTATCTTGTCCTTGAATATATGTCGGGCGGCGACATGCAGGGCCTGATCCGTAAGGAAAAGCTGCCGATCCAGCGTGCACTCGGCTATATCGAGCAAGTCTGTGCAGGACTCGCTCATGCTCATCGGAGCTCGATAATCCACCGCGATATAAAGCCGCAGAACCTGCTGCTGAATGCAGACCTTTCGACGGTTAAGATCGCCGATTTCGGCGTCGCCCGCGTCAATGTTTCCGATTCACCCATAACTCGCGTCGGTACGAACATCTACGCACCGCCAGAGCACAGCCCTCTGATGGCTGGCAAGACGGGCGGACTCGATGCTGCGAGATTGACTCCGGCCGCAGACATTTACTCGCTGGCCAAAACTGTCTATACGATCATTACAGGCGAGTCGCCACGGGGCTTTGTCAACGCATCGATAGATTCTGTACCTGAGGCGTTTCAAGGCGAGGATTGGGCACTTGATCTCGTCCGCGTTCTGGGGCGTGCAACGCTTGCCGATCCGTCGGCGAGACATCAGTCGGTAGACGAGTTTTGGGGCGATCTGGCGGCGGTGCGTCAGTTTGCAGCCGACGGTGAGTTCAGTACGGTCCTTCGTTCCGCGATGACCGCTCCTCAGCCTCACGTTTCGAGAGGTTACACGCCGATCGCTCCGGATCGTCCGAGCTTTGAAGCGGTCGCCGAATTGCCGTCGACGATGAGCCCAATGCCCGTGTACGTTCCGCCCCAGGCTCCGCCGATTGTTGCTTCTGCGAACAACCTAGAGCAGGCTCCGGTTACAAACACCGGGAAAAGGCCGAAAAGGCGCAGTGCGATCAGGCGCCTTGCCGGTTTTGCGGTTCTCACACTTGCGTTTACCGGACTGCTCTACGGAACGGCATCGTTTGTCCGCAGCCGAATGGCCTTGCCTGGCACGACGACGTCGGCGAGGATTTCGACGGGTATCGCAAGCACCGATGTTTATCTTCGTCCTTCACCGAATACTGATAACGATCCCATCGGCCTGGTGACAAAAAACTCGAAGGTGAAGATTGTAAATTCGCAGAATAATTGGTATCAAGTTGATGTCGTTCAGCAAGGCAGGGACAACGCTCCTTCGCCGGGAAACGCGAAACGCGGCTGGCTAAACGGAAAGTATCTGGATCTCAGCAACAATTAGCTGATGTGAGGCATAAAAAGTTTGAGTATTCTCGACAAAGTTAGACGTTGGATCGACGGGGAAACCGCGGAGCTTGTTTTGGAACAGGCTGCCCGCGACGCCCAGATCAAACCGCGCAGCAAGGCGGAGGAGTTTATAGTAAAGATCGCTCGTGCCGTCGAGTCGGTAATGCAGAACGAGATGGTTCCGCTGCCGCAAGGAACCACGATAATCCCGAGCGAATACACCATCTTTCTCTCAAGCGAAGACGACAAAGAATGGCAGGGAGCCAAGCGTAAAGGCCTGGAACAAGGGCTTTACCACATCCTCGCTGAGCGAGCCAAAGAGATCGCGGGCAAGAAGAAACTCGAAACCCGATCGTTCGTGATCGAACTTCGGATCGACGGGACGCTTGAGAAAGGGGAAATTCGCGTCCAGCACAGTTGGGAAGATTCGACCGGAAATAAGACCGGCGTGCTTGTTCGGCCGAAGGGGATTCCACCCATCGAACAAAAGGCTCCGGTAAACTTTCAACCTCCAGTCAGAAACGTTGCCGTTCCGACCAGTCCTAATTTTATTCCGCCCACAGGAGTCGCAACGCCGATCACCTTCAAAGATCAGCCGATCCAGCAAGCCGTACCGCTCGGCGACGACGCCGAACAGATGACCGAGGTCAAATCGCGGATGTCCGAACTATACAAGCTTGAGATCTGGCGAGGCGGCGTTCGGCAGAATGTCGTACCGATCTACAACAAAGAGATCGCGATAGGGCGCGGATCAAAATCAAAGCCCGTAGATATTCCTCTGCTGGGCGATGTAGAAATAAGTCGGCGGCACCTAACGCTTGCGACCGACGGAGCGGGTAATTTTTGGGCTGTTAACGAGGGTAAAAATCCGGCTGCGATCAATAATTATGAACTGCCCGCCGGCCAACGCATCGCGGTTCAAGTCGGCGTTCCGCTAAACATCTGCAGCTATATGCTGCGGATCCAGCCACATTAGCTTACGGTTCGAAGATCTCTTTCTCGATCTGTGGCAGATACATCTTTCGTAAGCGCTGAACCTGCAGTTGCGCGTCGCGAACCGCCTCGGTCGTGTCCGAGAGGTTAGCGTTGATCTGGCTGAGAAGGGCTTGTAAACTCGATCGTTCACCCTGCAGCGTCGACCTTCGGCTTTCCCGCATCTCTTCCGCCCTTGTCGTGCCTTCAAGCGCGACGCTCCGATCAATGCTCTGCGGATAGAGATCGCGTTCAACCTGAGCCAGACGAGCACGGGTTGTGCCCTGTTTCTCGACAAGTTCGATCTGGTGACGTTGGAGGGTTGCCAATCTCTCCTCAGATCGGACGAGAAACTCCATCGCGAGCACGAGCTTCTGCTGCTTCTCGCTAAAGTTCGTGCCGCCGACCTTTTCGAACTTGTCGACAAATGATCTCATGCTCTGATTGAGCAATTGAACGGATTTGGAGATCGCCGAAAGCTCCATCGAGATGTTTTGCAATGGATCGTATGAATAGGTTGGAGCCGGAGGATTTACGGAGCCAGGATTGCTCTGAGCACTAGCGAAAACCGCAAATAAAAGGGAAAAGACGCAAATGAGAAATAGCTTTTTCATCACATATCTCCGATTGGACGTTAGATTTTGGTCAGGACTTCATCACGTTCGATGCGGAAAGGGAAGCAATCGTTCGTTCGCCAGCCTCAAGACTTCTTCGAGGGCCGATTCAGCTTGGCGCCGGATATGCGATGGATAGGCGTACAAGTCCGCATTTTGCTCATACTCATCGCGGTCGAGGGTTAAGATGGAACCATCTGGCCAAACAACGACGTCGAGGTCAAGATCAACATAATCAAGTTCCGAGTCTTTCAACGTCGGAGGCAAATTAATGTTGCAATAAAAATTCCGAAATGTGCCGTCCGGTTCGAAGAATGCAAAAACATTGTACCAACGATCCAGCCAGTAATATTCGTAGGATGCCGTACCGCGGTGTATCCAGCCGAGCTCGCGGTGGCGGACATCGAGATCAAATATTCCATGGAAAAGAAGTTCTGAGCCGTGATGATGCAAAAGCTCGCATCGCCACGAGCGGCGGATGGATCCATCGTATCGACGTGAATTTATCGTTATGAGATGTGCCACGATAACCCTATTCTTCGTCCGAGAAAGCCTCGCCCGTGTAGGTCGCACGGAGCCGTTTGAGAACTGCGTTAAATACATATCGTTCGGTTTCCGGAAGTCCCGATACGCATTCCGCTTCCATGTCTACCCAACGCTGTTCAACCTCACTTCGGATCGTTTTTCCTTTCTCCGTCAAAAAGACCCGGGTCGAGCGTTTATCTTTCCCGTCTTTTTTTGTGCGGATGAGGTTGATCTCGTCGAGGCCACTGAGGATGTTGCTGACCGTCGGGGCTTTGATGTGCAGCCGATGAGCGAGGTCGATGGGCCGCAGGCCATCCTCGCGCCACAGCTCGATGAGCAACAGCGTCTGTCCGCTATGCAGGCCGATCGCCCCGAGGTGACGCTCGAGTGCATTGCGATACGCGGTTGCAACCTTGGCCAACTGATAGGTTATCGTATCCTCAAAAATGATCGGTTCTCGCACCTGGTTCACCTCTAAAATCATTATACATTTATGCAGGGAATTAGCCTGTAAACTTAATAAACAAAGGCGGCTAAAGAGTATTGCTTAGTGCGCTAATCTTATATAGTTAGGTCGCTAATAAAAGAAGCATAGCAGGCTAACTATCTAAGGTTAGCACGCTAAGGATATAAACTTAGCACGGTAGGTTTTTGATAACAAGTAGGCTAAGATATTGCGAATGAATGAGCGTGAAACACTGAAATCGTCTAGGGATCTGCTGCTTAAGCTCCACAAAAGAATGCTCGATAACGAGCGTGAACTTTACGAATCATTTAACGGCCCGCTTAAGCCGACGGAATTCCTCTCCCTGCTCCTCGAGGATGAAGACTTTGCCTGGTTGCGGAAATTTTCGATGCTTATCGTCGAGATCGACGAGATGTTTGCGCAGAAGGATGGTTTTGAAGAGGGTATGCTCACGGCAAACATAGAGAAGGTTCGTGAGTTGGTCATGATGACCGAGCCCGATGAATATTTCCGCGCAAAGTATCAGCTTTCCATCCAGAGCGACTCGGAAGCGGCGAGTTTGCATTCCGAGATCAAGGGGCTGGTACTCGAAAATTAGGCCCAGCGTCCGATAACGAAAAAAAGGCCGAACATCGATGTCCGGCTTTTTGGAACTTACATGAGGTGGTGTTTTAGCCCCGTCCGCTCTTTTTCCAGTCTGCCAGAAATGATTCAAGTCCCTTGTCAGTAAGCGGATGCTTTACGAGCTGTTGAATTACCTTAAAAGGGATAGTTGCCACGTCGGCTCCCGAAAGAGCACAGTCAACAATATGCACCGGATGCCGGATCGACGCCGCAAGAACCTCGGTCTCGAACGCGTAATTGTCATAGATCTGAACGATGTCGCGGATAAGCTGCATACCGTCCTGAGCGATGTCGTCGAGGCGGCCGATGAAGGGGGATATGTAGGAAGCTCCGGCTTTTGCTGCCAGAAGGGCCTGAGCCGCTGAGAAACATAGGGTCACATTTACCTTCGTCCCCTCAGCTCGGAATATGCGGCAAGCCTTAAGCCCGTCGAGCGTCAGAGGTACCTTAATGACCACGTTATCGGCGATCTTGGCTAGTTCACGGCCTTCGCTGAGCATACCGGCGGTGTCGAGCGATGTAACCTCGGCAGAAACGTCGCCTTTGACGATCGAGCATATCTTGGCGATGTGCTCTTTGAAGTCAACATCACCTTCTTTGGCGACGAGTGATGGGTTAGTCGTGACGCCGTCGATAAGGCCGAGTTCGTTCGCCTCTTTTATCTCGTCCAAGTTGGCTGTATCTATAAAGAATTTCATTGTTTTATGAGCGTTATTTAACGCGATTCGTAAGTATTCCTATGCCTTCGATCTCAACTTCGCAGACGTCGCCTGAGTTGAGTTTCGAGACTCCGGACGGAGTGCCGGTTGCAATGATGTCGCCGGGATTGAGGGTCATCATGTTTGAGATATATCGTACCAGAAAGTCCACCGGGAAAACCATCTGCGATGTTCGCCCTGACTGCTTTTCGACTCCATTGACGCGAACGGTTACCTTCAGGTCGGCGGTGTCAAGTTCTGTCTCGATGTAGGGGCCGATCGGGCAGAAGGTGTCGAAAGATTTAGCTCTTGCGAACTGGCCGTCACGGCGTTGAAGATCACGAGCGGTGATATCGTTCAGACATGTGTAGCCGAGAATATAATCCGATACCTTAGCATCGTCCACTAAATCCTTGCAGGTCTTTGAGATAACAACTGCTAGCTCACCTTCATGTTCAACCTGATCTGAAAGTGATGGTTTAACGATCTCATCTTGGTCAAAGATGATAGCCGACGGAGCTTTGAGGAATAACAGCGGATCTTTTGGAACTTCGTTTCCGAGTTCTGCCGCATGATCGGCGTAGTTTCGTCCAACGCACACGATCTTTGATGGTGCGAAATCTTTATCGATCTTGATCTTCATAGGATGGCTCGTTTTGTCGAAGATTCGACAGAAGAAATATAGAAAGATCTTATCAGGTTGTCACGGTCTTCACGAGCATCGGATGAAAAGCATAAGACTTAATGAAAGCTGATCACCGTAGCCCGGCGTCGCGGTGCCATGGTAATTCGAAACGGATTACATTTGCCATCGTCCGGGTCGGGTTGAGCAGCATCCTGCCAAATATCCGCACGTATCGGTTCTTTGTCCAGCTTTCCAGCCGTCGAATGAGATATTGATCGAGAGCGTCCTCAGCCACCAACATTAGTATCCCAATCGTCGGCGTGACTACGATGTCTACGTAGGTCTGTTTGCCTTTGAGCCCAATATTTCCGATAGAAGCCTGACTAATTGGACCGATCTCAAATTGGGTGCTCCATGCCGCAGACCAGGCGAGAGCTTTTGCACGGCTTTTCCAGTAAGGTGTGAAGTTGCTGATCTTCAACCCCTTGCCCGCCGGGTCATTCTGTACCTGGATAAACCCGAGGAATGAGCCTTCCATCGGGTGTGCAATATAGTTTGTGAAAAACCGACCGCCATCGCCCCAACCGCCGAGCGACTTAACTGATCTAAAGTAGTCACGAAAAAATGGGCCTTTCAGAGACTCTCTGGTTTTTGATTGTCCACCGATTGCATAACCATGCTGGATCGCCAAGAAGACAAGAGATTGCTGCATGGCTTCTTTCCAGTTGAAACTCTTCGCGGCCGGGTTTGGCGAGTCCGATGATCTGTCGGCCGGCGGATCTGTGACTTCAAGCTCTTTCGGGACCGCGCTCGGGAGGTGTTCAAACCTTGGGGAGCTTTGCTTCAATGTTTCGTATCGAAGGCTAAAGTTGACGTTGTAATTCTTCGCTCTGAAAACGGGAATCTCCGGAAGCGGCATTACGTGCTCCCCTTGCGTTTCGCTGATCGTCGAGAGGACCTTTTCGGGATCTGCCGTCAGCGGCTTCAACTGTTGCGGACACACAGCTAGACTTGCGGTAGCTATTACCAATACCGCCAGCACCATCATTTTCATTGATCCCCTTATTCTGTTCGGACAGAGTTCCCAAATATTCGAAGCCTCTACCTTAGCGAACAAGGGGTTTTGCGGTATGTGCTTAATCGCACACTCGCTGTTACGGGGAAGGAATAAAAAGAGGATCAGGGAACCGTCTCCGAAACAACTTCAGACTCAATACTGACATTTCCTTTGATGTCTATCGCAGTGATGTAGTAGAAATAAGTCTTTCCGGACTCAACCCGGGTATCCTGGAAGGTGTTTGTTTTCAATGGTTCAGGCGTGAGAAGCTGCCATTTTGGTTTGTCGAGATCTTTGTCAGTTGAGCGGTATATCTTATAGCCTGCAATATCCTTCTCTGGATTTACAGCAAAAAATATCGCGATCGTCGTCGGTGACGCGGCGACCGTTATAGCGGTCGGAGCCGAAGGGGGGAAATTGTCTAAAGGGCTAAACTTGACCACGTTCGATTCGGAACTTTCGACGGGTTCGGCCTTCGTTCCGATCGATACTGCCCGTACAAAATAGAAATATTCCTTGCCGAACTCGAAGAATTCATCGTCAAATGAAGTCCCGGTTATCGGAGATCTGTTAAGCAGCTTCGCTGGCTCAGTCTGGGAATTCGACCGATAAACGTAATACCCAAGTATGCTTACTGGCGTGGAACCATCGACATTGGCTGTCGGAGGCTCCCATGTCAACTTTACTGCTTCCTGCGTGGCTTCCGCCGACAGTGCCGTTGGGCTTGCTGCGATCTTTGAGGTGGGTTCGATTATAAGCGAATTCGAGAACCCGGCTTTCTGGCCCGAAGCATTAACGAAACGTACGGCATACCTTAGGCGAGCGGCCTGTCCGGCAAACTGTAGCTGATCTTTGTAAGTAATGGTCTTCAAAGCAAAATCAGCGTCCGTGATCGGCATCGCAGCGATCAATGTACTGCGGTTGGCGAATTCCTCCTCTGACATTTCAAGAGGGCCAGTTGCGGGTTCCGCGAGACGGTAAATATCTGCTCTACTTATGTTCAGCGTGCTCCCTTTAGATGCGTTTCTGGCAGGCATTTGCCATGACAGGATCACTTGATTTCCGCGCTGAAAACCGTCGATCTCCACGATCTGGGTGACCCTTTCTCTAGGGGGCACAGGAGCTCCGCGCTTTCCACACGCAGCGGAACCAAAAGAGAGCGATAGCAGAAGAGCAACGCTAATAAGATAGGTTAGGTAATGGCTAAATGATCCGCTCAAAACTTGATATGTCACACTTAAAGTATATATTGACGAAGATTGCGATCCTCGACCAGCACTGTAAGCCGTTCTTCTACATAGTTTGCATCTATCTTCTGATGTTTTTGTTCAAGTTCGCTGCCAAGGAAGCTGATCTCTTCAAGTAACTTCTCAACCAAGGTGTGAAGTCGCCGGGCCCCAATATTCTCGGTCGATTTGTTGATCTCTTCGGTCATTTCGGCAAGCTTATCGATTGCGTCCTCAGTAAACGTAAGATGGATCCCCTCGGTCTCCAGAAGCGCCTGATATTGCTTAATTAACGAATTTTTTGGCTGTACCAGAATTCGTTTTAGATCGTCGATGGTAAGTGCCTCAAGCTCGACGCGGATCGGAAACCGCCCCTGGAGTTCGGGTATCAGATCCGAAGGCTTTGACACGTGAAAAGCCCCGGCAGCGATGAACAGGATGTGGTCGGTGCTGACCATCCCGTATTTAGTGTTGACGTTAGTTCCTTCTACGATCGGAAGCAGGTCACGCTGGACGCCTTCGCGAGAAACGTCCGGTCCCGACGCTCCTTCTCGGCCGGCAACCTTGTCGATCTCATCGAGGAAGATTATGCCTGAATTCTCAGTCTTTTCTATCGCCCGGCGGGTTATCTGCTCCATGTCGATCAGGCCTTCCTGTTCGTCGCGAAGCAGGGATTTACGGGCTTCTGCAATCGTGAGTTTTCGCGAGACAGTCTTGGACGGGAACATATTCCCCATCATATCGCGAAGGTTTACGCCCATTTCCTCCATGCCCTGGCCGCTTATAAAATCGATGGTTGCGGTCGAACGATCCTGTGTTTCCACATCTACGAGCCGGTCGTCCAACTCACCACGTTTCAGCTGATCACGAAGCTTTTCACGGGTTCGTTCATGGGAGCGGGTCTTTTCTTCGCTTCCTTCGTCATCTGGCGAGAAACCGTAGTTCGAAGGCGGCGGCAGAAGGATGTCGAGAAGCTTTTCCTCGACATTTTGCTCGGCCCGCGGGCGAACGTCTTCAAATGCCGCTTGTTTCACCATATCCACGCCGACATCGGTCAGTTCGCGGATCATGCTCTCAACATCGCGGCCGACATAGCCGACTTCGGTAAACTTCGAGGCTTCGATCTTGATAAACGGGGAATTCGCCAACCGGGCGAGCCGGCGGGCTATCTCGGTTTTACCGACACCGGTCGTACCGATCATCAGAATATTCTTCGGCAAAACATCCTCGGCGATCTCCGCGGGCAGCTTTTGCCGCCTGATCCGATTGCGGAGGGCCACCGCGACCGCTTTTTTCGCTGCGTTCTGCCCGACGACATACTTATCCAACTCCGCAACTATCTGGCGCGGCGTGAGGTCGTCAAGATTCGCTTTTGCAGGCGGAGTTTCGCCGCCCAGATAAATCGCCATTAGGTAATGGTAAACGAAACCGGCAGGAGAACGCCAATGTCACGCCCTATCAGCAGATGAACGTGGTTCGACATCAGGCAAAAGGCATACAAATAGAACGGTAGCCGCTCCTTCAACCCGGCCAGAAGCGACAGAAACTTTGCATGATCCTCTTGAGAATGAAAAATAGTCTGACGGTCATTGCCACGCGTAATAACATGGTACAACCCACCCTCGATCTCGACCCGCGCCTTCCTCGCCATCAAGTCGGAATTTTAAACATACAACCGGTTTATCAAGAAAGAATGCAATAACGCAGGCTCGACCCCATTCCTAGGGGTTGGAATAGCAACTTCATAGCATCAGTCATGCAATTAGACCCTTCCACCTTTTGAGAACGATAGCCCAGATAATGAACTGTCCGATAAGATACCAGAGTATCGCCGCAAAGAAATAATAAGGATGGTTCTCTAACGCCATTAGAGTGCCGGGATCCGGGGACAGTGCGGTTTGACCACATAGTACAAGCAAAACTAAGTAGTGGAATCCGAGCATAACAACGAATAAGAATCTTCTCCAGGCCCACCGGACAAGACCTAAGAATAAGCCTACAAGAACAAAAGGCCACGTAATTAACGGTGCAAAAAAAATAAAGGTTCCGTGACCGCTTCCGGCATTTTCGAGGGCCAAATAAACGTAGCCTAGGGAGTAAATTAGAACAAAGGCTATTGTTAGGAGATATCTCATAGTTAGTAGATATCTCATAGATACTCGTTGCATTTACTCCTAGTCCATTATCCTGACTTCAGTTTTCGTTCGTTTCTTCGGCCGTCCCCTGCCTTCGGCGGCTGCGGGGCCATGAATAATATTAAACATTCGAGTCTGAATCTTTTCTTTTCCCTTATCATCTGCGCGAACCCAGTTCTTGACCTCTCTTTCGAGCTTAGAATAGTCGACGTAAATAGCAGGAACAAAATCGCGGAAGTGAGTCGTTTGTGACTTGCTTCCGCGTTTCTTTTTGAGAGGCGCCAAACTACACAGGTAGATGGCCATTTGCAACTACAATTCCTCTATCACGATGTCGGAATTCGTGTAAATACAGATCTCTCCGGCGATCTTGAGTGATTCGCTGGCGATCTCGCTTGCCGTTAGATCTGTGTGCCGCAAAAGGCCGCGAGCGGCGGCGAGGGCGTACATACTGCCAGAACCAACCGAAAGCAGCCCGTCATCCGACGAAATGACATCGCCCTTGCCTGAGATCAGAAATGCATCATTCTTGTCGGCGACGATAAGGAGAGCTTCAAGGTTTCGTAAGTATTTATCGGTTCGCCAATCCTTACTAAGCTCGATCGCGGCGCGTTCGAGCTGGCCTTGGAACTGTTCGAGCTTTGTTTCGAAACGTCCTAAAAGTGAGAAAGCATCGGCTGTCGAGCCCGCAAAACCGGCTATGATATTGCCGTTCGAGAGACGACGCACCTTTCTGGCAGAGCCTTTTATTACCGTGTCGCCCAGCGTTACCTGTCCGTCGCCTGCCATCGCCGTTTGTCCATCGCGGCGCACCAGAAGCACGGTGGTTGACCTGATCTTTGGGCTTAACTCGTTATTCGCCATAAAAACTCAATCATAAGGGTTTAATTTCAAATGCTCAAATTGACATAAACCGCCCATATATCTGAACATAAAAGGGTTTATGGAACGGCGGCCGAGGATCGGCATCACCATGCGGCTGGAAATCGGCACCAACCGTTTCTACCTCGGTCGCGATTATTGCGAAGCGGTAGAAGCCTGCGGCGGTGTTCCGGTTCACATCGGGTTGATCCCGAAGGCGGCGTACATTGCCGAAGCTGTAGCAGGTCTTGACGGGGTTTTGCTGCCCGGAAGCAACACGGACACGGATCCTGCGTATTACGGTCAGGAACCGCATCCGAAACTGGGCACGGTGATACCTGTTAAAGATCAAACGGATAGTTTAGTCTTGGAAGAGGTTGAAAAGCGCGGGTTGCCACTGTTGGGGATTTGCTTTGGAATGCAGATCCTCAATGTTTCGCGGGGTGGCAGCTTGATACAGGATATCGGCTCGCAGACCGATAATGCTGTGAAACATGATCAGGGAATGCCCTACGATCGGAATTCGCATTCGATCGAGATAGATCAAGAAAGTCTTCTCGCTGGATTAGCGTTATCGGTAGGGAACGCGATGACTGTGCGGGTGAATAGCTCGCACCATCAGGCCCTAAACCGGGTAGGTGAGAATTTAAAGGCGACCGCTTGGACTTCAGACGGCGTCATAGAATGTGTCGAAGACACGCGTCCTGACCGATATGTTCTCGGTGTCCAGTGGCATCCGGAGCTCACCTTTGGTCGCGACAACCTGTCTCAGGCGATATTTCGAAGTTTTGTTGAGCGGTGTTGCGGGCAGTGAACTAAATTGACGGTCGCTGCGTATCAGATCGTAACTTTCAATTGGTTGGCACGCATTTCACGCTAAGCGTGCGTAGGAAGTAGTTTAACTACATTGATATAAAGTAATACTTTAACGTCCAGTCTTGGACAATTACTCGATGGATAATCCTTTCATAGTTGGCCTCATTTCCTGGTTTGTTCCGGGAGCCGGGCACATTTTGCAGAAACGGCCCATCCGTGGTGCGGTGATCGCGGCCGTTGTTTGGATAATGTTTGCTATCGCTATTGCGAGCGGCGGGGCTCATTATCCGGGTTTTGAGTTCAAGGATGGCTCGTTGCTCTACCTCCTCAATATCATAGCCAAGCTTGGAAACGGCTTGGGTGCCCTCGTCAGCTTTATTATGGCCGGAACTCCGTCGCCGCAGGTCGCTGCGGCAGCAACGTTTGAATATGGGGGCCGATTTCTTGAGGTGGCTGGGCTCTTGAACTACCTTGCCGCCATGGATGCGGTCGATATTTCGCTCGGGAGGAAGAAATGATCCATTTCCTCTATCTTATTGGTTTTGCACTCTTTGTTTCGGTGGCGTTTGGAGTTTTTGCGAACGGCACCACGAAAGAACGAATTATTTACGGAGTGAAATCTTTTGCCCAGTTTGTCATCGTCAGCTTAGTGCTTGCCTGGATCCTTTATTTTATACCGTGGTAAACGCACCGCAAGGGAACCGCATTAAATGCCGCTCGTTGAAACCGAGAGCCTCGTCATCAAAACCTATAACCTTGCCGAAGCCGACAAGATCGTTGTCTTGCTGACTCGGGATCACGGCGTAGTTCGTGGTGTCGCGAAGGGGGCGAAACGGCTTAAGAGCAAGTTCGGAAGCGGTCTCGAGCCGTTCTCGACCGTGCGGGTCGAGTATTTTGAGAAGGAATCGTCCGAGCTGGTTTCGATCCAGAAGGTCGACCTTATCAGGTCTAGTTTCGAGGCCGCAAGTAATCCCGATTTTCTTCAAAAATTTTCATATTTGGCCGATCTGCTCATAACGTTTTCGCCGCCGCACGATCCTAACGAGACGCTCTATCGGATGGTAAAGGCCTGTATTGATGTAGGATGCGACGACGCTGACGCTCTGCTTGCGACCGGCGTCTATTTCGAAATATGGCTGCTACGGCTCTCGGGATTTTTGCCGGATTGGAGCAGATGTGACGGTTGCAGTCGCGTGTTTGAGATCCACGAGACAGCCGTAGTACAGCCGGATATGCATCTAAAGTGTATCGATTGTCGCCGGTCGGCGATGGCGACGGTTATCACGGCCGAGTGCCGAGCTACAGCGGTAGATGCTCGCAAATTTGGACCGGCCGAATTCGCTAAACTTACCGTTGATCGCAAGGAAAGTCTTCGATTTCTTTCTGAAACGATGAAGCGGCTGATAGCGATATCGATCGGCAGGGAAGTAGCTGGCGAAAAGTCGCTGGCGATCAGCATTTAAGCTTAGATGAAACGGGTTGGCTGGTTAATTTCACGGTACCTTATCACGTCGGTGGTCCCCTATTTCCTGTTTTCGTGGATCCTTCTGACCGTGATCTTATTTGTTCAGCAAGCCAGTCGTTATTCAGACACATTCTTCGACGCCAATATTCCAACGGAGCTAATCTGGCAGCTAATGATCGCGCTTCTGCCTAGCGTGGTTGCGTTTACGTGTCCGATGGCAATGCTCGTCGGCACGATCATCGGCCTGACGAAAATGCAGGGCGATAGCGAACTGGTCGCGATCCGGGCTTCGGGCGTAGGCAATTTTCAAATAGCTTTACCGATACTTCTGCTTGGCATCCTGATGTCCGGGTTTGCGTTTCTAGTCAATCTGAAGGGCGTTCCGCTCGCAGCGGCTCTGGTCAGAAGCGTTGCTCTTCAAACGGCGATAAAGAAGCTCGAATCGCCCTTGGAGCCCGGAGTTTTCAATACTCAGGTCAACGGCTACACCATCTATGTCAAAGGTGCCGATTTTGATTCGAACACCTGGAAGAACATCTTTATCTATAGCGAAGACAAGCCGAATAACAGCCTGCGTCTGATAACGTCACGCAACGGGCGTATCGATCTGACAGGTGAGCAGTCGGAACTCGTGCTCGCAAATGCAACTGTTTCAACACTTCCGCTGCAGCCCGGAGCAGGCAAGTACGTGACCGAAAGTATCGGCGAGGTCAGATTTGCCATACAGACCCGGCGAAATGAGCTGCTTGATAAGCTCAAGGTCGCCGAGCTGCGGCCGGAGGAACTCGGGTTGCAGGAGCTTTCAGACTACGCTTCGACCAAGACCGGACCCGAACAGACCGAGGCTAATATTCTGTGGCAGCGTAGGATAATCCTCTCGATAACGCCGCTTATCTTCTGTCTTCTAGGAACCGTGATCGTCCTACGATTTAACCGCGGCGGCCGCGGATTTGCGATCGCGACAGCTCTCGGTGTTCTGGTCGGCTTCTATTTACTAGCATTCCTTGGCGAACAACTCGCTCGGGTCGGTGCTATCGGCGTGGTCGCAAGCAGTGCGATACCTATTCTGGGCGGTATCGGTGCGATTGCCTGGCTTAACTGGTCGCGGCGAGTCGAATTTGTCCGCGGGTGGATCGACTGGATGAGAGCACAGATGTCGAGGCTTGCCCGTTCGCGGCCAAACGTGCAGCGGCGAAATCTCTTCATGGATCTTACGACTGGTCTCCGTGACTTTGATCTGATATGGAATCTGCTGCTTAACTTCCTCCTGACGCTGCTGTTTCTTGCGGCGATATTTCTTATCTTTACCGCATTTGAACTGTGGAAATTTGCCGGCACGTTTGATGGCGGTGTAGCCCTGCTGGGCACCTATCTCCTTTATTTGCTGCCTTTTGTTTACCTTCAAATATCTCCGTCGGCGGCTATGATCGGGACGCTTGCAACCTATGTCATCAAGTCGCGAAATAACGAGATAGTCACCTGGACCTCTGCCGGACAGAGCGTTTATCGGCTGCTGTTTCCGTGCTTTCTCCTGATGGCCGTGATCGGAGGGGGGAACTGGCTGATCCAGGAAAAGCTGCTGCCGCAGAGCAACCGGCTTCAGGATGAGACGAGATCGCTGATCCGCAATCGAGGCGTGCCGGTCGCTCCGGCGGGCAAGTATTGGGTGGCAAACGACAGGCGGATCTATTCATTTGATTTTATTGCTGCGTCTGATAACGAAAAGACATCTGCCGGGTTTGCGATCGAGCGAGAAAGAACGGCCTCTGCGTCTGATAACGAAAGAGGTGCTAAGTCGGATTTTGTCGGCGAGCGGGAAGCTGCGTCTGATAACGGAAAACGGCTCGATTTGCCAATTATTGGGGCGGTGGCCGATCCAAGTGCCTCGGAACAGGGAAGTGCGTCTGATAACGAAAATCGCTCAGGGAGGCCTGGCGATCGCGTGATGGGTTCCGAGCGCGAAGTACGCTCCAGTAGCCAGGCTAACGAAAAGAATCGAGAGGCATCTGGTGCTTTGGGCCATGAGTTTCGTCCGGCTATGGTCGGTCCGCTGACACTGAATTTTACCGCGCTAATCCCTGCGTCTGATAACGAAAAACCGTCGTCTGAATGCCCTGCATACTGTGCGAAAAGCGTTATCGTATACGATTTTGACGATAGCGGGGAGAGATTGCGAGCCGTGTACCGCGGAAATTTAGCGGAATGGTCGGCGGGTAATGTTCGCTTCATCGGCCCCGTTGAGCGAAATGAGCTCGTTGGCGGCAAGATCTCGACGCAGGTCATTACAGGAGCGGTGTTGGAGGAACGCATAAATCCGTTTGCGGAGCGCCGGTTGAAGCCAAATCATCTTGATACAAGTGAGATAAAGCGGCAGATCGAATTTGTCGATTCCGATCTTGAGAAACGCACGCTCGAGATCGGGCTTGAAAAGAAGTATGCAACGCTGTTTCTCCCGCTCGTAATGGCCCTGTTCACGGCGCCCTTTGCTCTTAGCCTGAGTCGAAAGGGCAAGGCGGCGACCGTGGGTTACGCGATCCTGCTCTGGCTTCTTTTCACGGGGACGACCACCGTTTTTGAACAAGCCGGCGTGAGCTTTATGCTGTCGCCGATCCTTGCGGTTTGGTCGCCGCTGGCAATTTTTGCCTTTATCGGCGTTTTCCTGCTTTCGAAGGTCCGAACCTAGCGTTCGTCAAAACGAACACCGTTATCCCGCATAAATTCCTTGATCGGATCAATGTGAATGCAGCCGCCAGCGTGCAAAAATGCGCTGTCCTGGACCCGTTTTACTTTAGTTCCGCGTTGAACCTCGACGTCGATGTCAAAATCGAGATCGAGGTGCCGCGTCAGCGATTGCATACCCCAAACGCGGCCATCCACGCCAAACGCCGGTCCGCCGCTCTGGCCTCGAATTCCGGGTGTACTCAATTCAAAAGCGATGATCTTGCCCTCAGTGTCGGCCACGTGGCGGGTCAGCATGCCATCCATCGGGAATCGTGGCGTAAATTCCTGGCCTTGATTGTTCCAGCCGATCGAGTCGGTAAGCTGGTTGTATCCGTAGTTCGAGAACTCCGGAAAAGGGAAGCCTAGACGGCAGATCGATAATCCCTGCTTCAGGTCCGAGCTATCCTTGCCAAAAACTGGAAAATTGTCGCAGATCACCCGTGATGAATCGCGAAAATTAATAAGGGCTAGATCCAGCGAACCATGTATCTTGATATCCAGGTTCACGTTCCCCTCGACGCAATCGATAAAGCGGGTGTGAAGTTCAACGATCTCTCCGGGTTTATAGCCGTATTTGCGTTCGAGCTGGTTGATAGCGTTACGCTGGTTGCGGTCGGCCGGTATCTCGGCGCGTTCAGCACGAAATGCGTCAAATCTTTCCGCGATCTTTCCCGCGTCGATAAAAAATTTCGCGACGTGAGCGCAGGTCAGTGCCCAACCTTCGGAATTTACAAAAAACAGCGTCGCCGAGCCCGGAACGATACGACTCGCCCCCCAAACCCGGGTCAAGACATGGATCGCCTTGGTATAGCCCGCAGCCTCTTCTATTGCTTTAACAAACATGCGATTAAGTTTATCAGGTTCCGAAAGCGTTTGTTATTCGCTCTAGATGCAGAAGCCCGCACGAAG
>LNFM01001292.1_pt1 | contig 71886 bp, 73 predicted proteins | sample 596031 | NCBI WGS metagenome assembly LNFM01 (sample SAMN04254537, study PRJNA301005) | activated carbon metagenome | isolation source: dual media filters at the Ann Arbor, Michigan drinking water treatment plant | place: USA: Ann Arbor
GCCTCGATGTCGTGGCAGCCAAGATCGAGGATCAGGCCAACAACACCACCCGCTTCCTCGTGATGTCGCGCACCCCCGACCATTCGCGCCGCGGCTCGGCCAAGATGATCACCACCTTCACCTTCCGCGTCCGCAACATCCCCGCTGCGCTCTACAAGGCGATGGGCGGTTTCGCCACCAACGGCGTCAACATGACCAAGCTGGAAAGCTACATGGTCGGCGGCTCGTTCACCGCGACCGAATTCTACGCCGACATCGAGGGCCACCCCGAAGACGCCAACGTCGCCCTCGCGCTGGAAGAACTGCGCTACTTCACCTCGCAGGTGAACATCCTCGGCGTCTATCCGGCCGACCGCGAGCGCGGCTGATCAGGCCTTGGTCGTGGTCAGCTGGCTGCGCTGAAACCGGTCGGCAATCGCCTGGCCCAACTGCGTCACCCGGCCCTCGAAACGGCGCTGCACCCGCCCCCGCGACAAGCGCAGCGTGCTGATGAAGACCCGCGCGGCAAGGGTTTTCGGCTTCACGTCCACCAAGACGCGCAACCGCGTGCGGCGCGGCGACAACGCGGTGATCTCGATCTGCGACGCGCCTTCGATCGACGGGCTGTCGATGCTGAACTGCGCCAGTTGGCCGGGGACCAGCTGCACCGCCTTGATCAGGGCGTTACGGGTCTTGCCGCGATAGGCAAACCGCACACGCCATGCCGCCCCGACGCCATCCACCGATTTCGCGGCGGTGCGCGTCACTTCGGCTCCGCGCCGGGTTGCGGCGGCCTCCCATGCGGCAAAATCGGTGACATAGGCGTAAACCTCGGCCAGCGGCACTTCGATATCGGTCTTGGCCGTCAGTCGCACCCGCCGCCTCCTCGCCGCTCGCCCTCATCCACCAACTTGGGGTCAGTCCAGCCTGTCGGCAAGCCAGTTTTCCAGAATGAAATGCGCAATTGCGCCTTTTCTGGCAGGCTTGATCACCGGATGCAGCCCCGCCATCACCGTCACCAGCTCCTCGCGGCTGATCCACAACGCCTGCTCCAGTTCGGCAGGATCGACGGTGATCGTGTCGTCCAGCGCTTCGGCCCGCGCCCCGAACATCAACGAGGCCGGAAACGGCCATGGCTGCGACGCCAGATACCCCACTGCGCCACAGCGAATGCCCGCCTCCTCGAACACCTCGCGCCGCACCGCCGCCTCCATCGTCTCGCCCGGCTCGACGAACCCCGCCAGAAGCGAGAACATCCCCTCCGGCCAACCGGGGCTGCGCCCCAGCAGCACCGAATTGCCCCGCGTCACAAGCATGATCACCACCGGGTCTGTGCGCGGGAAATGCTGCGCCCCGCAGGCCGGGCAACTGCGCTGCCAGCCGCCCTGTGCAGGCTCCGATCCCGCACCGCAGGCGGCGCAGAATTTGTGGCTGCGGTGCCAGTGCAGCACCGCCTTCGCCGTCGCCACCAGTTCAGCCTCCCGCGCGGTCACCCGGGTCATCACGCCGCGCAATTCCGCAAAGTGAAAGCTGTCATCCAGCGCCGGGTGGCGCTGCACCGACGGGTCGAAGAACCCCGCCTCCACCGCCTCGGCCCCCGCTTCCGGCGACCAGTCCGATATGTCGGCCGCAAACCGTGGCTCGCCTTCGTCCAGGCCAAGAAACACCACCGTCCCGGCATGCGCCAGAACCGGATGCCCGGCAGGAACCCAACCCACCCCGTCGCCTGCGATCAGCGGCTTGCCGCGCCAGACCGGCACCACGCTGCCCCGTTCCAGTGCCGCCGCCAGCGCGACCGGATCACACCGCAGTTCGGCCGCCCGGTTCAACCCCGATCCGCCAAAAGTCACGCGCTCCGCAATCCGCATCCCTGCGCCTCGCTCCCCTGTCCCCAAGCACGCCTTGGTCGCATGCAAACGGGCCGGATTGCAAACGCGAACCCGGAGTCACTTTCGCCGCAAATACAACCGGGGCGAGATTTCTTCCTTTTGCCTCACCCTCGTCACAACTTTTGCGGTATTAACTGGCATCCAGTGTGCAGGAAGCGGTCAGTTTAACCAGTTCTGCTTTCCCTAGTATCGGTGTTCCTTGCCCCAACTGACTGCCACCTCCCTGACCGGTCCCCCTTCCCTTTCCGGGGGGCCGGTCCCCCTGCGACCCGTCTCGCCGACAGCACCCGAAATCCGGCTTCGGCTGATCGCCACAACTGACCTGCACGCCTGCCTCACCGGCTATGATTACCGCACCAACCGGACCGCGACCGGCTTCGGCCTGTTCCGCGTCGCACGCCAGATCGCGGCGGCGCGCGGCGAGGTGGCAAATGCGCTCCTGTTCGACAACGGCGATTTCCTGCAAGGCAATTCGCTGGCCGATTACGCGGCAACCTCGCGCCGTCGCGGCCGGCCGCATCCGATCATCTCGGCGTTCAACGCGCTGCGCTACGACGCCATCACCCTTGGCAATCACGAATTCAACTACGGCCTGCCATTCCTGCGCTCCGCGCTGGCAAACGCCATGTTCCCGGTGGTATCGGCCAATATCGCCACCCGGCTTGGCAAAAGTCCGGCCCGCGACACCACGCTGGTGCCGGCCTTCACGGTGCTGACCCGCACCGTCACCGATACCGAAGGACGCCCGCACCGGCTGCGCATCGGCGTGATCGGCTTCGCCCCGCCGGGGATCGAGGTGTGGGATCGTGACCACCTCGCCGGGCAGGTCCGGGTGCGTGACATCCTTGCCTCCGCCCGCGCGTGGCTGCCTCGCCTGAAGGCCCGCGGCGTCGATCTGATCGTGGCGCTTGCCCATTCCGGCATCGGCCCCGTCGACGCCGCCGATGGCTCCGAGAACGCCGCGACCGCCCTCGCCGCCCTGCCCGAGATCGACGCCGTCATCGCCGGTCACACCCACCTCGCCTTTCCCGGCGCCGACATCGCCGCCCGTCCCGGCATCGATCCCCTGCGCGGCACCCTGTGCGGCAAGCCTGCGGTCATGCCCGGCCATTCCGGCAGCCATATCGGCCTGATCGACCTCACCCTCACGCCCGGCGCCTTGATACCCGGTCGCGGCGTTCAGCGCCGCTGGACGGTGCGCGCTGCCAGCGCCCGGCTCGAATCGGCCACCTCCCGCACCACCCGCGCCGGCGGCGACCTTGGCCGCGCCCTTGCCCCCGATCACCGCGCCGCCCTCGCCTGGTCGCGCCGTGTGATCGGCGAGACGGCGGTGCCTCTGCACACCCACTTCGCCACCCTGGCGCCCAGCGCCGCCATGAGCCTCATCGCCGAAGCCAAGGCATCCTACGTCCGCACCACCCTTGCCGGCACCGAATGGGCCGGCCTGCCGCTTCTGGCCGCAGTCGCCCCGTTCCGCGCCGGCGGCCGTGGTGGCGCGCTGAACTTCACCGATATTCCCGCCGGCCCGCTGCGGATGCGCAGCATCTCCGACCTCTACATGTTTCCAAACAAACTCGTGACGCTCCTGCTGACCGGGGCCGAGGTGGCCGACTGGCTGGAACAATCCGCCGCCCTGTTCCGTCGCATCGCCCCCGGCGCGACAGACGCTCCGCTGCACGACAGTGCAGTCCCCGGCTTTTCCTTCGAAACCATCGTCGGCCTCAGCTTCGCCATCGACCTCAGCCAGCCAGCCCGCTTCGATGCGCAAGGCAGCCTCATCGATGCCACCGCGCACCGCATCGTCGGCCTTGCCCACGGCGATCATCAGGTCCGCCCCGATGACCGCTTCCTGCTTGTCACCAACAGCCACAGCGCCAGCCGGGCCGCCGCGCGCGCGGCCAACCCGCCCCGCGTCGTCCTGGCCGACAGCGCCCCGGCGCAGACCATCCTGTGCAGCCACATCCGCAGCGCCGGCCGCGTCGGCACCCTGCCCGAGCGCGGCTGGCACTTCCTGCCGATGCCCGGCACCACCGTCACCATCGCCGCCGGCCAGGGCGCCGATGCCCACCGTGCCGACATCGCCCGCTACCAACCCGAACGCCTCGCCTCCTGCGCGCAGGGTTTCTCCCACTACCGGCTGCACCTCTGATCGGCTATAGCGCCCGCATCCCGCCGGAGGCCCCCATGTACGACGCCCTTCTCTTCGACCTCGACGGCACCCTTGTCGACACCGAAAGCATCGCGCTCGCCACCGGGCTCAATGCCTTTCTTGCGCATGGCCATGACGTGGGCGAGGCGTTCATGCACGGCCTCGTCGGCAAGGATGAACCCACCGCCGCCGAACTGATCCGCGCCGCGCTTCCGGGCGTGGATCTCGCCGCCGTCAACCTGCACTGGCGCGCCGGCTTCAACGCAGGCGTCGACGCCGGCCTCGCCCTGAAACCCGGCGCGGCCGAGCTTCTGGCCGCCACCCGCCTGCCGCTCGCCATCGTCACCTCCACCGGCCGCCACGGCGCGCACCGCAAGCTCGGGCTTGCCGGTATTGCCGACGCCTTCACCCATGTCGTCACCCTCGACGACGTCACCGCCCCGAAACCAGCACCCGACCCTTATCTCCTCGCAGCCTCTCTCCTCGGCCTGCCGCCGTCACGCTGCCTCGTGTTCGAAGACAGCGAAACCGGCGCCGAAGCCGCCCACCGCGCCGGCTGCATCGTCGTGCAGGTTCCCGACGTCGTGCCAAGCAAGGGCCGCTGGGCCCACCACCTCGCCTCCGATCTCCTGACCGGCGCCCGCATGGCGGGGCTGCTCTAAAAGCCGACACCCTGCTTGACAACGGTCCTGCCTGCGTCAATACTTCACCATATGGTAAAGTATGATTCCCCCCAGATCTCCCGCGTCTTCGCGGCCCTCGCCGACCCCACCCGGCGGCACGTCCTGAGCCGCCTTGCCGACCATCCCGGCCAATCGGTCAGTGATCTTGCCCAGCCCCTTTCGCTCAAGCTTCCCGGCCTGATGAAGCACCTCGACGTCCTCTCCGACGCGGGCCTCATCACCCGCACCAAGACCGGCCGCACCGTCACCGTCCACCTCGCCGCCGCTCCGATGCGCGACGCGATGGAATGGCTCGAACACTACCAGCGCTACTGGACCGATAGCCTCGACAGCCTCGCCACTTTCGTCGAAAGCACCCCCGAATGACCGTCAGCCTCAGCTTCACCCGGCAACTCGACGCCACCCCGGCACGCGTTTTCGCCGCACTCACGCTCCCGGACCAGATGCTGCGCTGGTGGGTGCCCGCCGCCGGCACCACGCTTTACGCCCGCGCCGACCTTCGCCCCGGCGGGCGCTTCGCCATCGGATTTCGCCTGACCGACGGCAGCGAACACCACCCCACCGGCCTCTACCGCGAGGTCGTCCCCGACCGGAAACTCGCCTTCACATGGGAATGGCCCGGTCGACCCGAAGCCACCTCCCTCGTTACCATCCGCCTCACGCCCCGCGACGGCGGCACCCACCTCACCCTTACCCACGCGCATTTGCCCGACGACGCCGGCCCCGCCCACGAACGCGGCTGGGCCGGCCTCTTCACCCGCCTCGCCCTTTACCTGAAAGACATGCCATGACCCTCACCCTCACCACCTACGACTGGGTTCCCGACTGGCCGCGCGGTTATGTCCGCGACCTGCGCATCCGCTGGGCGCTGGAGGAGGCGGGCCTGCCCTACACCGTCGCCACCACGCCCTTCCGCGACCGCGGACCCGACCACTACGCCCACCAGCCCTTTGGCCAGGTTCCTTGGCTGACCGACGGTGACCTCACGCTCTTTGAATCAGGTGCGATCCTGCTCCACCTCGCAGAACTCAGCCCCACCCTGATGCCCGCCACCCCCAAGGCCCGCGCCGAGGTGACGACCTGGCTCTTCGCCGCCCTGAACTCGATGGAGGTGGTGACCGTCCCCTGGTCGATCTTCAGGTTCATGAACCAGCCCCCTCCAAATCCGATCGGCGAAAACCACATCGTCGGCTTCTTCGAGAAATGGCTGGCAAGCCGCCTCCAGAACGTCGAAACCGTACTGGCGAAATCCAACTGGCTCGCCGGTCCCTTCACCGTCGCCGATATCGCCATGTCCGACGTCCTGCGCCTGATGGACCGTACCGGCGACCTCGCGCCCTACCCCGCAGCCCGCGACTACATCGCCCGTGCCACCGCCCGCCCGGCATTTCAGAAAGCTCACGCCGACCAGATCGCCCACTTCGCAGCGGCGGATTGACCAAAGGCCCTCATCAATCGGCCGGCTCGACCAAGTCAGCGTGCCTGCAAAACTGCATCGCTCGCTAGCGGCCCGGGTGAACCAGCCACGCCGTGCAACAGCGCGTTCACCCGTTCGTCGCTCAGGCCCCCGCTCCGTCGCGCGGCCTTCGCCTCGTCCCAAAGCGTGCCAAAGATGAAATCGAAGCGTCTGGGCCTGAACGGAGCAAACCCCGAATGGGGCGCAAACGTCATCTCGCCGAACTTCAGCCCGTCCGGCAGATCGTATAGATCGACCCGCACGAAATCGTAGTCTGCTCCGATGCGTTCCGCCGCCTTGAGCATTTCATCCAGACGCGCCGGACGCGGTGGGTTCAGCGTCGCTGGAAAACCGTTGACCTGAACCTCGACCCGTTTCCAGGCCCTGTCGAAATAGCTCTGCCGGTGGTTGGTGAACCGGTCGGTATCCATCTACACCAAGAGCGCCCGACCGGAAAAGACAAACACCTTGTAATCCGGCACTTCGGCATCGCCGATGGAAAGCATCGGCTCGATCAACAACTGTCGATCAATCTTGTTGTACCACTCTTCGCAAAGCGCCACCGGCCAGTCCTGCGCCAACCATTCGGCGGCCAACCGCTCGATCCGGGGCCAGTCAAGATCGGCCTCGCTCCGCACGAAATAGTTCATCGCACTGCCGTGGTTCGCCTTGATCACAAAGGGAACTGGCCAGTTCCGCTCCGCCAACGGCGGCAGCACCTTGCCGCTCCACAGGGTCGGGATGGCAAACCCCTCGCCAAGGCGCTTCTGCACAAGGTGCTTCACCAGAACCTTGTCGGACGGCGCGATCTTGTCCGCGTGGTCGTCGTACAACTTCATCGCGCAGATCTTTTCCGAGAACGACCGCGGGCGTTTCAGTCTCGGCAACGCATGGTGGCCGCGCGCAAACCAGAGCGATGTCGCCCAGACCGGTCCACCGAGACTCAGGACAGTCGCAAACACCCAACGCAGAAACGGCCTTACCACGAACTTTTCCCATGCAACCCGAAGCGCCACGTGTGCACCGTATCAGGTGACCCGCTGCTGTCCTATCGCGCCCGATTTGGTTCGCAAATCACTGTTGCGCAGAATCCCCGAACGGATGTTCGATCTTGGTCCCGTATGTAGCCAGGTCAGTGCGATACCCGGCTCAACCCATTAACAACGGGTTAACGCGAAATAGAAAAACATTGCAAATCAATTAGTTAAAAAATGTCCCACCGTGGACAGGCTCTCAACACACCACCACCTGCGCCGGATCGAGCAGGAACGGCGCCACGATCCCGCAAGTATCGGACAAGGGCAGCAGGCTCTCCGGCACCTCCATTCCGATCACCTCGGTCATGAACCGGACCCGCGCCTCGCACCGCCGCGCCACGTTCGGAAAGCGGGCCGCAAGATCAGCCCGCAGCCCCGCATCCGCGATCACATAGCCATCCTCCATCCGGGTGGACCCATAGACGGCGTGCCCCGGAATGACGTCCATCTGCATCGCCATCCCGCTGGCCAAAGGCTCATGCGACCCTTCATAGATCGGCGAGGACATCCACTCGTCCAGCCCGATCAGGTGGCCGGGATTGAGCGTCACCCCGAACACCTCGAACGGCAGCGCCACCTGCATGTGCTTCCAGACATACCCGCCCGAAACCCCTGGCCGCATCATCGAACACCACTCCGACATCGCGGTCACATAGGGCGCCACGAACGCCTCCACATAATCCTGCGCGCCCACCGGCAGATCGCCCGGCCCCCGCGCCATCCACCCCGCACGGCAGATGTTCGCCCCCCAGTGGCAGACGTTGAACCCCGCCGGCTCCCCCACCGTCACCCGCCGCCCCGACGGTCCGCACAGCCCCGGCTGATCGCCCATCGCAAAGGTCGTGTGGCAGCCAAGCGGCAAGCCTCCCACCCGCGCCGCCTCGACCGCCTGGAAGTCGGTCATCCCTTCGCGCAGGCCGAAGATCATCCGCTTCAGCGCCGCTGCCGCCATGTGGTTGGCAAACTCAAGCCGCGCGATATCGGCCGCATCGACCCGCGCCCGTAGCCCATGGCCGGGGTGCATCATCAGATCGGTCGCATTCTCCACCCGCGCCGCCAGCTTGCGCAGCGGATCGGCCAGGAACGCCGGCACATCCAGCGCCGTTGCGGGATCATCGACCTCATCCGCACCGAACCACTTCCAGCCGACAACGCCGACCGTGTCATCGGTCGCCAGCATGTCCGCCAGCCACTCCTTCAGCCGCCGCCCACCCCGCGGCTGCGACGGCAGCGACAGGCTCGCGCAATGCCCCACCCGCACCACGCCCGCTGCCACCAAAGGCGACACGGCGGTATAGGCCAGGCATTCATTCCCGGCGACGAGCAGCGCGTCGCCTGGCGTCACCACCAGGACAGCCTCCTCAAAGCGCGGGTCGAACCCGGTGAGCCAGTGGATGTTCGCCGCATGCTCCCGGTCGCCATAGATCACCGCCGCGTCGAACCCGCGTGCGAGGAAGCCCTTCCGCAACGCCGCCAGCCGCGCCTCGGCCTCGGCCAGCGTAAAGGCCGGCGGCAAGTCCGGCGCGCCGTTGTCTGGCCACTCGATGCGGATCAACCGTGCCATGTCATTCTCCTCCGGGTCCCGACAGGCTAATCCACGCCCGGCGCTCGAACCACCTGTATTCGCGGCCATTGCACCCTCGCCGACCATGACCTATATCAACACTCGAGAGGTTGGCGCGGGTAAGCGCCTCGCCAACCCGGTCAGGTCCGGAAGGAAGCAGCCGTAACGAGCCCCGCTTGGGTCGTTGTCCAGCCTCTCCTTTTTTGTTGGGTGCCGTTGTGCACAAGGGGCTAAGCTACATACGCTGCTACAAAACCTGCTACAAAAGGGTGATTTAAGCAGCATGAAATCCGTTCAGCAAGTGCGCGGAAAGTGGGTTGTCCGCGTCGTCGTCCCGGAGGAGCTGCGTGGGATCGCCGGACAGCGTGAACTGGTCGAGATCGGTCTCCCGACCGAGGCACGAGCACGTGAAAAGCATGCGTTCAAGGCTATCAACGCCTTTCATGCGAAACTCGACGAAGCGCGCGAAGTCTGGGAGTCGTTGGGAGAAGCGAGCAAGCCGACCCTGTCCAGCGCAGCGAAAGAGCATTATCGATCGGAGCTCTTGCAGGACGATCTCGAACGCGCCACTTTCACGACGACTGATGCCAGCAATTCGATGACCTTTTTCAGGACCGTCTACGCGAACAAGCTTCGTCTGCTGGTCGCAGACAAGCTTGTTGAGGAAAAAGCCGAGGCTTTGATCGGATACGCCGTAGATACCCGGAGGAGAGAAGGCCGAGCATCCAACGTGCCGCGGAAGCGCATGCTCGGAATGATGGCGGAGATCCAGCTTGAGGCTTTGGAGCGCTTCGAGGAACGTGACCGGGGCCAGGTGAGGGGGTCCGCACCTGCACATCCACTCCTCACGGAGCCTGACCCGGTTCCGAAATCGATGACCGGTGCGTGGCCATTAGTAACGATTGGGATGACGCTGACTGACACTTTGGATGCGTTTCACAAGGAGCGGCGCTCCGCTGGCGGCGGCACCCTCGCGGCCAGAACCATGGAAGAGAATAGAAGCGCCGTTCGCACGTTCAATGAGTTCATGGGCGGAGAAGCACCCCTGGGAGCGACCACGAAGAAACAAGTCATCGCTTACGAGCAGGCGCTTCTCGACACACCTATCCAAACACGCCGATTGCCTCTGGTGACTCTCCTACGCAGCCTGCGGGCTAATGCTGGGCCCAGCGACGCTTGATCGGCAATGCGAGCGCTCTCTGTGCACTGCATAGCGGAGGTTACGTCCCCGCGACACTGGCGGCGCCAGAACCCATCCCCATCACGCGACGCAGATTTTCCTAGGACTTCGACAAACCCATCGCACCGGTTCCCCGAGGTTCTTTATGTGCAGAATGGTAGGAAAAGGTCATGGCGCGCTGACCGTTTGTGGGAAGTGCCAGGATGCAAGGCCGGCCCAAACTCACGGTGATATGCCAACTTGGCAGCAAAGTCTGGAGGAGCCGACGATCGCACTGCAAGATGCGCGTTCGGTTGCTGTTTGCTTTGCCCACTTGTATCTTCGCTATAGATTTGACCCGCCGTTCGACGCTGAAGCGAGGCGAACAAGAGATGGACCAAGGTATTTCCTCGTCGCCTAGGAGTGGATCATTCCACCTGTCAGACGAGCTCGTGCAGTTTCTCGAAAGCGGCGTCAGCATCATTCTTGCAGTCGTCGGCTTGGATGGTCGCGCCAAAGCGGGACGGGCCGTTGCTGTGCGGGTTGCGGCTGGTTCCGTCCGAGTAATTTATCCCGTCGAGGGAAACGCCTCGATCACTCGGTCCGCACAGGCCGGAGGCGCCATTGCAGCTACGTTCTCTGCGCCGATGTCGCACCGAACGATCCAGCTAAAAGCAATGTCTAGCCGGGCCGAGCCGATTGAATCCGAAGATCATCTTTGCGTCGAACGACAGATCGATGCCTTTGCCGAAGTTCTTCGGACAATCGGGTTTGCTCCACCCTTCGTAAAGTCATTCTGCAACAACCGGTCCGCGAGCGTTTGCGTGCTTAGCTTCCTGCCCGAGGCGGCGTTCGAACAAACACCGGGCCCAGGTGCGGGACGCGAGCTATGATCATGGACGAGGATTCACCAAGCGACGGCGAAGCCGGGGTCTTGACCCTGGACGCGCTTCGAGACTGTTTCGAGGGCACAGTCCCAGCCGTATTGGCAACTGTTGATCCAAGCGGCATTCCAAACGTGTCCTATATCAGCCAGATTCAATACGTCGATCCTGGGCGCGTCGCGCTGAGCTATCAGTTTTTCAACAAGACCCGCCGCAACATTCTGGCGACACGCAGCGCCGCGGTGGAGGTCGTCGATCCGCTAACCACCGCATTTTATCAGCTCGATCTGGATTTCGAGACGACCGAGGCCGAGGGGCCACTGTTCGAGACGATGAAAGCACGGCTGGCTGGGATCGCCTCTCATACCGGGATGGAAGGAGTATTTCGCCTGATGGGGGCCGACATCTTCAGGGTCCGGGCGATCAGGCAGGTGCTGGCCCCGAAGGTCGCGCGTCCGGTCCCGCACGTTGCCCCGCTTCCAGCCTTGCGCCGCGTGCTTGGTGAGAGTGCTCGGGCAACCAGTCTTGGCGAGCTCTACGACAAAACCCTGGACGCCATCGCGCGACATCTTGGCATCACCAACCTGATGATCCTTGTTCCCGACGAACCGCGCGGCGCGCTCGATGCGGTGGCGACCTGGGGTTATCCGTCGTCCGGTATCGGATCGGAGGTGCGCCTTGGTGACGGAGTGATCGGCGTTGCAGCCCGCGAACGGGTGGCCATCCGCATCGATCACATGTCAACCGATTACCTCTACGGCAGCGCGGTTCGCGACCGTCTGCTTGTCGAAGCCGGGCAAGTTGCGACGGGGAATCGCGGGATCGCATTTCCTGGTCTGCAACGCCCAGAAAGCCAGATCGCACTGCCAATGTTGTGGCAGGGACGGCTTAGCGGCATACTCTTCGCCGAAAGCCCGCTTCCGCTTCGGTTTCGGCATGAGGAGGAAGATACCCTCGCGTGCATCGCGGCGGCGCTGGCGGGCCATGCGGCCGCACTCGCCACGGATGACGAAGTGGAAGCTCCAGCGCAAAAGGGGCCGGCGTTGACGTTTGCCACCACGTTGGCGCTCCGGCGGTTCGCGGCCGACGACAGCATCTTTGCTGGTGGCGATTACCTCATAAAAGGCGTGGCTGGGGCGATCCTCTGGAAGCTCGTGTGCGCATATGTAGGGACGGGCGTCAGCGAATTTTCCAACCGCGAGCTGCGCCTATCTCCCGAGCTTCGGCTGCCGTCGCATTCCGAAAACCTGGAGGCGCGGCTGGTTCTTTTGGAGAGAAGGCTGAGGGATAAGGCGCTGCCGATCCAAATGGAAAAAATCGGACGTGGACGGTTCCGACTGGCCGTCTCAGCGAATCTTGCACTTCACGAGGAATAGCGCGCTAGCCAATCCCGGTCCGCTTCGGCGTTTAGTGAGATTTTAAGAACTCGCGAGGAAACACTTAGCGAGCACTGGGCACCATTGCACAGTAGATGTGCGCTCGTTCACAAGAACACTGCGAGGCAGACGGCACGGCACCACAGGCACGCCTGATGGTTAGCTCCGCGCCCATTCAAAACTCGTCCTAACCAGGGCGGAAAAGGCTGGCCATGATCCGACGCACAATGTGTGCGTTCGGACGCGACCGGGCTTTGCGGTGATCCTGAACAGCAAAATGCTGGCGCGCATCGCTGGCTATCAGATTTGTAAAGAAGGATCAGAACCATGCATATCAAAGACCTACGTAATGAGGTCAGCGGCGAAGTCATCGTTGAGGGAGAGGCGGGTTTCGCCGATGCACGCGAGGAGTTCGTCTGGAACGGGCGCAAGCCTAACGCAACGCCTCGCGTGATCATCAAGGCCCTGTCGACGGCTGATGTTCAGGCCGCAGTGCGCTATGCTTCCGCGAACGGTTACCGAGCCTCGGCCCGGTCAAGCGGGCATAACTGGTCGGGCATTGCCTTGCAGGACGGTGTAGGCATCGACCTGAGCGCCTTGAACAACGTGACCATCGACCGTCAAAGGCGCATCGCCGAGGTCGGGCCGGCAGCAAAGAACCTTGCACTGGCCGTGGCTCTGACGGCCGAGGGGCTGGCTTTTCCCGTCGGGCATTGCGGCGACGTTGCGATGGGGGGTTATCTGCTTGGCGGCGGGTTTGGTTGGAACGAGGGGACATGGGGTGCCGCCTGTCACCTGATTGACCGGGCCGAAGTCGTGTTGGCAGACGGCCGCGCCATAATTGTCAGCGAGACGGAGTTTGCTGACGTCTTCTGGGCACTTCGAGGTGCCGGCCCGCTGTTTTTCGGGATCGTGACGCGCTACTGGCTTCGGGTGATGCCGCTGCCTCCTGCGATGGCTGTAACCACCTGGACCTATCCACTTGTGCGGGTGGCAGAGGTAACATCAGGCATGAAGCGCCTCGCCGATATGCTGCCCGGATACGCCGAGGTGTCACTATCGCTTGCTGCCGCACCGCCGGCGGCCGGCCTTGGAGACGCAAAGTTCGCAACGGTGATCCTGACGGTCTACGGCGGCTCAATGGCCGAGATCTCCGGGCTGGCGATCAACGTCGCGCGCGTCCTGCCCGAAGATGCGCTGGTCCATAACAAACCGACGCAGGTCGACTTTGCCTCGCTTTACGGTATCGTCGACCAAAGCTTTCCAGACGGTGGTCGATACGGTGTGGACTGTCTTTGGAGCGACGATGCCGATGCAACCTTTGCTGGAATGGCTCGCATGGTTGCCGAGGCGCCATCGGCGCGGTCCAACGCGATCTGCGTGATCTACGGCCGGAATTCAACATTGCACCGCGACCTACCGGACGGGGCATTGTCGGTGATCGGCTCGGTTTGCGGAATCATGCATGGGACCTGGGCGTCGCCTGCCGATGACGCGGCTAACCTTGCCTGGCTCCGCGACGGGATGGATGCGTTGAACCCGGTTACCAAGGGGCGATATGTCGGACACGCCGATCTCGCCCGCACCGGTCGGATGGACGAATGCCACAGCGCCGAGGCGCGCAGTCGTATCAAGGCGCTGGCAAGAACCTATGACCCACAAGCGGTCTTTGGCGGACGCCATGTGAGCGATAGCAAAGACCTGCCGTCTGCCATCGCCGCGGAATGAGAGGAGAAAAACGATGACTTTCAACATGAAACTCACGCTGAGATCTGCTGGCCTACGTCCCGAATTGGCGGCGACAGTGATCACCCTGACCTTGGCATCGCTCTTCACGGATGATGCCAAAGCCGACGAAGCGCAGATCGAACGAGGCCGGTATCTCGTGCAAATTGCGGGGTGCGGCGATTGCCACACGCCTGGCCACTTCCTCGGTGCCCCAGATATGGAGCGTCTTCTGGGCGGATCGGATGTCGGGTTCGAAGTGCCCGGCGTTGGGATTGTGTATGGGCCGAACCTGACGCCCGATAAGGCGACCGGGCTTGGCAGCTGGAGCAAAGATCAGATTGTTGCCGCAATCCGTACCGGTGCCACTCCCGAAGGCAGGGGTCTTGTGCCCGTCATGCCCTGGCCGAACCTCGCAGCGTTGAGTGATGATGACGCCTATGCCATAGTGGCCTTCCTGCAATCGCTTGATCCAGTTTCTCAGAACGTTCCGGGGCCTATTCCACCCGGGCAACCTGCACCGTCTTTCGTGATGCGCGTTGTCCCACCGGCAGGATGACTTATGCTTGGGCCCGCTTGTCCGTCTTAGACGAGCGGGCTACCCCTGCAACGCTGATTTACAGTCTTCCATCCGACGGCCAGCGCAAGTGCAGGGACGCTGGAGCGAGCGCTGCCTATCTGCAGCCATGGGTATCAGCCAGCCGCCCACCAGCGAACGAATGCTTCTGCCCGCGGGGTCATGTCTATCGGAGGGCGCGGATGGCCTCTGGTGACTCTCCCACGACGCCTGGCATGCACACTTAGACTGGACGTAGCTACTCGGCGCTCGCCCTCGACAGGGTAGGTCACGTTTCCGCACCTTGGTGGCGCGAGACCCATCCCCTCACGCGACGCATGTTTTCCTAGGACTTCGACTCCCCATCGCACCCGTTCCCCGAGGGATGTCGAGCCAAGCGGTGGGCCGACTTGCAGGTCACCGGCAAGAACTGGATCGGTGGGTGAAAGCTGGCTTGGCGACTGCCCGTCCCAGTCCTTGCAAGGCTGCCATCTCCACCACTATTTCGGGGAACGGCATCGCAAGCTCATCAGCCGCTCGTTTGGGGAACCGAGAAGGCTTTGTCTGGCGCGTTGCTTGGTCAGAGGCCGGATGGGGCGACGATGGCCCAGAGGAACCGAAGGCAGACCGCCAGCAAGAAGATCCCGAAAGCTCGTTCAAGGTGCTGGCGGGACAAGCGGTGCGCAAGGGCGACACCGAACCTTGTGGTCAGGAGCGATGTCGGGATTGTCAGGGCAAAGGTTGCCAAAGAGACGAAGCCTATCGCGTCAGCGGGCAGATCCGGCCGTCCGTAACCGGCGATCATGTAGCCCAGAGTGCCGGGAATGGCGATCAATACGCCAACCCCTGCCGAGGTAGAGACGGCGCGGTGGATAGGCACGTTGTGAAGCGTCAGGATCAGGGTCGAGACCGCCCCACCCCCAATCCCCATCAGGGCTGAAACCAGTCCAACGCCCGCTCCATAGAGTCGCAAAGCAAGGCGGGAAGGAAGCGAGTCGCGAAAGCGCCACCCCGAACCGCCGGACAACAGCTTTGCGGCATTCACCGCGGCCACCACCACGAAAACAATCTGGAACACCTGCGGCACGGCGAAGCTTGCAATGGCCGATCCGAGTAGCACACCGACCAGCACTGGCCACGCCCAGATGCGAAGGAGATCCTTATCCACAGTTCCGCGTTTGAAATGCCCACGGGACGACTGGATTGACGTCGGTATGATCACCGCCAGCGAGGTGCCGACTGCCATCGGCATGGCGACATCAGTGGCGTGGCCGAGAGTCTGGAACACCTCGTAAAAGACGGGAACGGAAATGGCTCCGCCGCCGATCCCGAAGACGCCCGCGAGAAAACCAATCAGCGCCCCGGCCAGGGCCAGCACCGCGATGAGGGAGATCACTGTGGCGGGGTCCAGAGGATCCATCATCCCTTTTTGGCCGTCAGTCTCGTGAGGCTGGCACCGTCGAAGCGACCAAGGCCCGCATCCAGCGCAGCGCGATAGCGGGGTTCGCTGGCGCTGGCCACCGGCAGGACCGCACCCTCGGCGGCGGCAAGGTCCAAAGCCATTGCGAGGTCCTTCATCAACCCAGCGATGTCGAAGGTGCCGGGCTGGTCTCTGCCGGCAAGTGTATCGACCACCACCTGAGCGCGGTTCTTCAGCACGGTCGGCCCGGCGGAACTGTCAGCAATCAGGCTGATCACCAGATCATCGGGCACCTCCGTCCCACGCATAAGCGCAAGGCTTTCGCCGAGAGTCTGCCAGTAGATCGCCAGCGGCAGGTTCAACGCCAACTTCATCCGCGCCGCTGCCCCGGCCGTGCCGAGATGCTCCACCCGGCGACACAGCTGATCAAGAACCGGTTTCGCGTAGTTAAAGGCAGCAGCGGTCCCCCCTGCCAGGCCCAGGAGCTGACCTTTCAAGGCCGGGGCTACAGTGCCGCCGACCGGACAATGGACGAATTCTGCCCCTGCGGCCGTTGCCTTTGCGGCCAAGGCATCTGCCTCTGCGGGCATCAGCGTTGACATCTCGATCACCAGCCGCCCGGCAATCCCTGCGCCAATCAGCTGGTCGAGCACAGCGTTAGAGGCGGTGGCATCCGTCAGCGACATCACGATCACGTCGCGAGCGGCAAGGCCCGGCAGGTCCGAAGCCTCTGCCCCGGCGTCCACGGCGGCAGTCAACCGGGCTGGGCTGCGGTTCCAAACCTTGACCGGGTAGCCGGTCTCGATAAGGCGGCGGGCAAAGGCCGTGCCCATCCGGCCAGTGCCAGCGATGCCTACCGTAGTGGTCATGTTGCGGTTCCCTTCATTTCAGCCCGAGCATCGAAAGCGTAGTCTCGCCTTGGCGCAAGCGGTCCATCATGACGGCTTCCTTGTCCAGACGCGCCTTGGATGCGGTAACTGCGGCGGGCAGTTCACCAGGCGCAAGAGTGACTATGGCGTCCGTGTCTGCCAGGATGATATCGCCGGGCGCGATGGTCACACCGCCGATGTTGACGGGTCTGCCGATCTCTCCCCGGTCCAGCTTTGTTGTCCCGCGAATGTTTAGTCCGCGCGCAAAGACCGGAAACCCAAGCGCGGCGATCTGGGCGGCATCCCGGACCGACCCGTCTATGACCATGCCAACTATCCCCCGCACCTGGCAGGCCAGGGCCATGATCTCGCCAAAGGGGCCGCTTGCGACGCTGCCCCCGTAATCCACCACCAACACCTCGCCGCCACGTGCCTGGGCGATGGCAAGGTGCAGAGCAAGATTGTCACCCGGTCTGCAGCGCACCGTCAGAGCCGGCCCCGCCATCGCCATCCCAGGCGCAAGCTGACGCAGGGGCGCATCGATGATGCGCGTCGACTGCCAGGCTTCCGCCAACGTGGCCGTCCCAAACGGCAGAAGATCGGCTGCGGTCACGCTGCCTTGGGGCCGATGCGCACCTGCATCGCTTCCACCCCGTCCATGCTGCAATCCAGCACATCTCCCGTCACCACAGCGCCCACGCCAGCCGGCGTACCGGTCATGATGATGTCTCCAGGCATCAGGCAGTGCTGTTCGGAAAGTTTCGAGATGATTTCGTCCACCTTCCAAATCATCAGCGATATGTCGGCATCCTGCTTGACCTCGCCGTTGACCTTAAGCTTCACATGCCCCGAGGTCAGGATGCCGCAATCGCTGGCCCGAGTGATACGGCCGACGGGGGCAGAATGGTCGAAGCCCTTGGTCACTTCCCACGGCAGGCCCTTGGCCAGCGCCTCTGCCTGATGATCGCGGCGCGTCATGTCGAGGCCAATGGCATAGCCGAAGATGTGGCTGGACGCTTCGGACACCGGAATGTTGTAGCCGCCCGATTTCAACGCCACCACCAATTCGCACTCGTAGTGAAAGTTGTTGGTAAAGATCGGGTAGGGAATTTCGCCGCCGTTCTTAACGATGGCGTCAGTTGGCTTCATGAAAATCACTGGCGGGTCGCGCTCATCGGCTTTCATCTCGATTATATGAGCGACGTAGTTCTTGCCGATGCAGTAGATGCGGCGGACCGGGAATTTTTCCTCCGTGCCGCTGATATCCAGATGGGCTTGCGCCGGTGGGCTGAGGGCAAAGGTCGCCATGCATGGTCTCCTGTTGGGCCGGGCGGGCTGCCCGGAGCGCTGCGAGTCTGATGGACAGGATTTAGCGGTTCGAGTCGCAGATCAAGATATGAAACATCTTTTTCGGCAGTTTCGTATATTTTTTTGATTCTCAGAACGAATCGTATAGCGTGACAAAAGGACCAGCGACGCATCGCGGCGACAAGTGGGCTGGCCCCTGAAAAAAGGGAGGAGATCAGAATGACCATCACGACCAGACTGAGCCGTCGGAGCTTTGGGCTTCTGGCGGCGGGCGGGGCGGCTAGCCTCACGCTTGGCGCGCCGGCGATCCTGCGTGCGCAGACCGCAGTGACCTTCGCGGTGCCAAACCCGTCGGCCCTGACCTGGCTGCCCTACTGGGTAGCCGTGGGCGAAGGCTATTTCGCCGAAGAGGGCCTTGATCTGCGGCTGGAGGCGATTGACGGCTCATCCGCCGTCTTGCAGGCCATGTCGGCAGGTCAGGCGCAGATCGGCGCACCGGGGCCGGGGCCGACTCTGGGGGCGCGGGCGCGCGGCGTGGACGTCAAGTTCCTCTACAACCTGTATCCAAAGTCGGTTTTCGGCATCCTGGTCAAGGACGAAAGCCCCTACCAGACGCCCGCCGACCTGAAAGGCACGGTGATCGGCGTCGGCACGGCGGATGGGGCCGAAGTGTCCTTCACCAAGGCGATCATGACTGATCTGGGCATGACCGAAGGCACCGACTTTACCTTCCTGCCAGTGGGTGACGGTGGCACCGCTGCCGTCGGCTTCATGCGCGACGAGGTTGGCTCCTATGCCGGCGCCGTGTCGGATGCGGCGATCCTCGCCTCGCGCGGGCTCACACTGCGCGAGATCACGCCCGAGGCTTACCTTGGTTTCTTCGGCAACGGGATCGCGATGCTGGAAAGCCAGATGGCCGCAACCCCGGATCTTGCACCAAAGTTCGGCCGTGCGCTGGTTCGGGGAACGCGTTTTGCCAGCGACCCGGCGAACAAGGAAAAGGCGCTGGCCCATTGCGCGGCTGGTAACGCACAGGAAGGCGAGCAAGATTATGCGCCATCGCTTTATGATGGCGTCATCAATCGCATGACCCCGACCGAAGCCTACATCGGGCAGGGTTACGGCTTCCAGCCGCCGGAACATTGGCAGGCAATTCACGACTCGGCCGTTGCCTCTGGCGCGCTGGAAGCACCGCTTCCGGATCTGTCGGCGGTCTACACGAACGAATTCGTGGCAGGCTGGAACGCCTGATGACCATGGCAGAGCCCCGCTCTCTGATCGCAAGTCCGGCCGATGAGACGCGGCCGGTCTACGAGATCGCCAGACTGTCGAAGACTTATGCCCGCAACAAACTGACGGCGCTCACCGACGTAAATCTGACCCTTCACAAGGGCGAATTCGTATCGGTTGTTGGGTCATCGGGCTGCGGTAAATCGACATTGCTGAAGATCATGGCGGGGCTCTTGCCACCCACTACAGGTCGCGTCGTTCTGAGAGGCACACCGGTGACAGGGCCAAGGGACGACATTGGTATGATGTTCCAGCAGGCCACGCTGCTTCCCTGGAAGACCATAGTCGAAAACATCGTCTTGCCGATCGACCTTCGGCTGGGCAGGGCATCGGCGAAAGCCGCCCTTCCCCGCGCAATGGATTTATTGCGCCTCGTGGGCCTTGGCGATTTTGGCAATGTTTATCCTGGTGAGCTGTCGGGCGGGATGGCGCAGCGCGCCGCGATCTGCCGGATGCTGATCTCGAATCCCGCCGTCCTTCTGCTTGACGAACCGTTCAGCGCGCTGGACGAATTGACCCGCGATTTCATGAACATGGAGTTGCAGCGTATATGCGTTGAACAACAATCCACCGCCTTTCTCGTCACCCATTCGCTGGCTGAGGCGGTAATCCTGTCCGACCGCATCCTGGTGATGAAACCCCGCCCCGGGCGCATCGTAGAAGAAATCGTCATCGATCTTCCGCGCCCCCGCACGCTTGAGATGATTAACACCACCCACTTCGGTCAGATCGTCGCGCATATCCGTGACCTTCTGGGCAAGGAGGAGTTCCAATGACCGCTACACCCGATCCGAAGGCCGATACTGTCTGGGTCGAGCATATCGCTCTAATCGACCGCATCCCCCGTTGGGTTGCTATGCTGGCGCTTGCCGTTGTCGTGATCGGGATCTGGGACGTGGCAACGGCGCGGACGGGTTGGGTGTCGCCAATCATCCTGCCAAGTCCATCGGAAACGCTGGCCGATCTTATTTTCGTCGGACAGAATCTGCTGTCTGGTGGCTATATGCTGACCGCACTTTGGACCACCGCGCGCACGGTCTTTTGGGCGTTCATTATCGCGATCGGGATTGGTTTTTCGCTGGGCATTCTCGTTGGGGAAACGAAGTTCGGTGAACGTGCTGTCATGCCCTATCTTGTCGCCATTGATACCATGCCCAAAGTCGCCTTCGCGCCGCTGTTTATCGCCTGGCTTGGCTTTGACATCGCCTCGAAAGTTGCCTTGGCAGCTTTCATCGCGACGTTCCCAATCGTGGTTTCCACCGCGGCCGGCCTTTACTCGGCCTCGGAGAACGAGCGGATGTTGTTCAAGTCGATCGGTGCCAGCCGGTTGCAGACCCTGATTCGGCTGAAGCTGCCCACTGGTCTCCCACATATCTTCACCGGTTTGAAGATCGCTTCGGTCGGCGTCATGGCCGGCGCCATCACGGGAGAGTTCCTTGGTGGCGGGCAAGGGTTTGGCGCGCTGATCCGCCAATCCGCCAGCACCCTAGACACTCCTCGCGTCTTTGCGCTCATCCTCTATCTCAGCCTGCTTGGCTTGGCCCTTTTCTTCAGCGTCGCTTGGTTGCAGAAACGTCTGGTATTCTGGAACAAGGCCGACCGGCCGGGTGGAGTGGGTTAGTGATGAATGCGACCGACAAATCGCTAAGCGAGACGAAGAACCTGTCCGAACAGGCACATGAACAAATTCGGCGGGGTATTCTGAACGGAGTCTTGTTCCCAGGCGAGAAGTTGCAGATCGAAGCGATCTCGGAGCGCTACGGTATTGGCGTCGCTCCCGTTCGTGAGGCGTTGAATCGGCTGTCATCTGAAGGTCTGGTTGCGCGCAAAAGCCAGCGCGGTTTCTTTGTCGCCGAGATATCGATAACCGCGCTGGAAGAGCTGGTGCAGACTCGAATCTGGCTTGAGACACTGGCCCTGCGGGAATCGATCCTGCACCATGACGATGCGTGGGAAGAACAGCTGGTCCTGGCCTATCACCGACTGGCCCGCACGCAGCGTCAACTCCCGCCAGAGGCCGGGCGCGAACTGTCGGAAGAATGGGAGTTGCGCCACAAGGAGTTCCACCTGCTGCTGATTGATCGCTGCGGTTCAAGTTGGCTTCGTGGGTTTTGCTCTACCATGATGGATCAGGCCGTGCGGTATCGAAGCTTGTCGATGAGTGTCCACCCCAGCCTCCTGCGGCGCCAGGGGGCCGCAGCCGAACATGAAGCCTTGCTTGCGGCAGTGGTGGACCGTGATGCAGACCGGGCCTGCCGCCTGCTGGAAGAGCACTACAGGACGACGTTAGACGGCTTGAAGTGCGTTATCGGGCCGAGTTCGGCGTGACGATGAAGCCTGCCCCGGTGACTATCCCGTGATCATTCAGCAGACCGGCAACTTCGGCACGGGAAAGTTCATCATGATCTGGGATCGACCGAAGAGCATCCGAAATCGACTTTACTAGCGCGTCTGACAGGCGGGACCAGTCCGAGACGACATGAACACCATCATGGTCACGCACTGCTTCCAATGCATGTCGCAACCCAGAACGGCTTGGGAACCTCTTCGCACCACGTCCGCATCGAGCGTCTTCTCAACAAGCGCCGGCAGGTTCATCATGTCGTCGGTCATCGGTGGGTCCTTCAGTTCAAGGTTGGCATAAGCAACCAGACCCTAACCGGAACATACCCGTGACCACCTCAGCCAGAACACACACCACGCAGTGGGGCACGATTTAGAGATCCTCCAGTAGCCGTTCATCAGCACGCAAAATGGTGACCGAAGTGCGCACCCACAGCGCAATGGTTCGGTGGCCCAGATCACTAGGCGCGCACAAGCGTTGCGTCACTTGAGCGCGTCCGCACAGGCAATAATCAGCATTACGGCTACTTGGGTAAGCTCTGTGTTAGCTGGGCCCCTTCTTGTCAGCGTCAAAAGCAACGCAATCCACCTCAACCTTGCAGTCGACCATCATGCCTGACTGGACACATGCGCGGGCTGGTGGGTTCTGCCCGAAATACTCTGTAAACACCGAGTTGAAAGACCAGAAGTCGCGCGGATCATCTAGCCAGACACCCACGCGCACAACATCTTCTATGCCGTAGTCTGCCTCGTGCAGGATGGCGATCATGTTCTCGATCGCGCGCCGAGCTTCGGCGATTATCCCACCGCTGATGACCTCACCATCATTCATCGCAACCTGACCCGAGACGTAAAGCCATCCATCGGCCTGAACCGCACGAGCAAAGGGTAAGGCTTGCTTGCCCGCGCCGGATTCGCCGGTGCCATAGCGTCTGATTGACATGGATTTTCCTTCCTTTTTGACCGCCAACGTCAGAATTGCTCACCACACCACCATCTGGCTAGTTCTCAGGGCACCCGACGTGGCTGACTATGCCCCGCCGGCATGCCTCTATTCCGGATTGGCATTCAACAGTCGGGAACCGGGCGCATAGCCTCGGTTGGCAGGCAAGGAGGGCAGCACATGCCGATTTTCGATCGCTTTCGACTTGACGGGCGCAAGGTGTTCATGACCGGAGGAAGTCGTGGTTTGGGGCGAGAGATGGCGTTGGCCTTGGCCGAAGCGGGAGCGGACATCACGCTTGCCGCCCGGGATGCCGAATCTCTCGCTAGGATTGCAGACGAGATAACTACGTTGGGCCGCAAAGCGCATATGATCACGGCCGATATGGCAGACCCAGAAACCTGCGCCCGCGTCTGCCGCGAGGCGCTCGACGGCATGGGCGCCTTCGACATTCTGATAAACAACATCGGAGGCCGCAGACTGAATATATCACTGCAGGATACTTCGCTGGAACAGTGGCAAAGCCTCGTCGACCTGAACCTGACTTCGACCTTTCTGTGCTGCAAGGTAATCGGCGGCGCCATGATTGCGCGGGCTGAGGGCGGGCGCATCATCAACATCGCATCAATCAATGCAATGGTGGCAGGACGCGGGATCGAGGGGCGTCACTACGAGGCGGCGAAAGGAGCCGTTCTTATGCTGACGCGTAGCCTCGCTGTTGACTGGGCCAAACACGGCATCACAGTGAACGCGATTTGTCCGGGCATCTTTGCCACCGACCCCAATCGCGTCTGGGCCGAGAAGAACCCCGAAGTGATCGACGGCTATATCAAATCAATTCCGATGGGCAAGCTGGGCGAACCTGAAGACATTGGTCCGTTGGCGCTTTACCTCGCCTCTGATGCTGCGCGTTACATGACCGGCGCGGCATTGGTGATTGACGGCGGCTACACCTGCCTGTGATCATCCCTCGCCACCCTGCGCCCACCATTTTCCGCGCAGGACCATCCCGCGACTGACCAGATTCTGGTCGGTCGCAATGACCTCGCCCGACACGTCGACGTGTTCCATACGAAGATCGGCCAGTTCCAGGATGGTGGCATCCCCCGCGGTGCCGACACGCAGGGTGCCGATTTCCGGGCGTCGCATGGCGCGGGCTGGATTGTCGGTTGCAGCACGGATCACCTCAACCAGCGGCATGCCAAGCGCCATGAATTTCGACATGACCGCCAAGAGATCATACGCCGGGCCGTCGCAGCATAGCACATGGACGTCAGATGAAATGACGTCGGGCATGATACCTTCGGCCAGCATGGGACGGGCGGATTTGAAGGCAAAACCTCCAAAACCATGGCCAATATCAAAGATGATGCCGCGCCGACGGGCGTCGAGGATGTCTTCGCGGATGCGGCTGCCTCGGGTAACGGGAGCGTTCGGGAACGGACGGAAGCAGTGGGTTAGCACATCGCCGGGGCGCAAGGCTTCCAGCACCTCCTTGCGACCGGGGGGCGGAAAGTCGATATGCGCCATGACCGGCAGGTTCAGTTCCTCGGCCACTTCAATGGCAAGCAACAGCGGTGCGAGTCCAGAGCTTCCGCCCGCACGCGCCCCGACACGCGCCTTGATGCCGATGATCAGGTCAAGGTGTTGCTCGGCTAGTGCAAGGCATTCGCGGCTATCTAGCAGGCGAAGATCCTCGCATTCGCCCATCATTACGTTTTTGGAAAAGGCGAAGATGCCTGGAAAGGAAATGTTCAGATAGGCAAAGATGCGCGGGGCAGAAGGTTCGATGATGAATTTGCGCAAACCGGCAAAATTCCCCGCGCCCGCGCTGCCGGCATCGACAAAGGTGGTGGTGCCGCTGCGCTTGGCAATGGTTTCGGCATCTACGCCAAGCGAGGTGCCGCCCCAGTAGACATGGCTGTGCATGTCGATCAGGCCCGGCGTGACGATGCGCCCGGTGACACTGCGTGTCTCGATAGCAGGTGCCGTCAGGTTCTGACCAATCTCGGACACAAGACCGTCCTTGAAGGCCACATCCATCACCGCATCAAGCCCTTGGCCGGGGTCGATGACCCATCCACCTTTCAGAATCAGATCATGCATCGCTGCGCTTTCGTCGGTTCGGGGCATGGTCGTCACAGACGGATGCCGATGTTCTTGGTTTGCACGTAGCCAAGAAGGGCCTCTTGCCCCTTTTCCCTGCCATAGCCGGATCGCTTCATGCCGCCAAAGGGCGTCTCGATACCTCCGGCCCACCATTCGTTTATGTAGATTTGCCCGGCGACAAGGCGGTCAGCGGTCCAATGGGCAAGTCGCAAGTCGCGTGTGTATACCCCAGCGGCAAGGCCGAATTCAGTGCCATTGGCGATCGCGATGGCTTCTTCAGGGGTGTCAAAAGGGATCACGACAAGGACGGGACCGAAAAACTCCTCCTGCGCGATGCGCATTTCGGGGCGGACACCAGTAAATATCGTTGCGGACATGAAATGTCCCTGGGTTCCAACGACCCGTCTGCCGCCCAGGATCGCAGTCGCGCCCTCGGCCATACCTGCAGTGCAAAGCGCTTCAACCCGGTCGAGTTGGCGGGCGTTGATCAAAGGGCCCATGTCGCAACCGTCGACGCCGGGGCCAACGCTTCGGGCGGCAGCCAGAGCCTGGACTTTGGCGACCAGTTCATCATGCACGCTGCGATGCACAATCAGCCGCGACCCTGCGGAACAGATTTGTCCAGCATGGTTAAAGATGCCGCGCGCCGCGCTTGCTGCAGTTCGGTCAAGATCCGCGTCGCCATAGACAATTGCACCGGATTTTCCACCCAGTTCCATGACGCAAGGCACCACATTTTCAGCCGCTGCCCGCAGCACCGATTTGCCGGTCTCTACGGACCCGGTAAAGACAATGTGGTCGATGCCTTTGTGCGCGGCCAGCGCCGCACCCGCTTCAAAGCCGTAGCCGCAGACGATATTGACCGCACCAGCGGGAACGCCGGCGCGTCCGCAGGCTTCAGCCAGCAGAAACAGGCTGAGAGGCGAGTCTTCGGGCGATTTGAGGACAACAGTGTTGCCGGTTACCAAGGCGCAAGCGATGGATCGGGCACCCACAGGCAAAGGTCCGTTCCAAGGCACGATCTGGCCAGAAACCCCAAAGGGTTCGTGTGTCGTGTAATCGACGTAACCGTCACCCAGCGGGATCTGCCTGCCTTCAAGTTTGTCGGCGAGCCCCGCGTAATACGTCAGGTAGCGTTGGGTCAGTGCAACCTCTGCCCGCCCGTTGGCAAGCGTCTTGCCGTTGTCGTGGCATTCTAGAAGCGCGACCTCGTCCGCCGCCTTGCCCAGTTCCTGCGCGACTGCGAGCATGAGATCACCGCGATGATGCGGGCGCACGTCGCGCAGCACGCGGCTGTTGAAACACTCACGCGCGGCCAGCACAGCACGGTCAATGTCGGCTGGCGTGCCGCGCGCAACTTCGGCGATTGGTTCAGCCGTCGCAGGGTCGGTCACGGTGATGCGTTTGCCATCTCCTCCGTCGACCCATTTGCCCCCGATGAAGTTCTGCCAATAGGGTCTGATCCGGCTTGTCATGGTCATTTCTTTCGCGCGCACACGATCCCCAGTATCGGACCCTGGCACGTCCGGCGCGAATGCCAAATCCCGATTGCGCTATGTCGCAGATGCATACTGCGAATCTCCATGCCGGACACGCATTGCCTTAGTCGGACCTTGCATTGGCGGTGTTGCAAGCAGGCAGACTATCGTTCCCCCATTGGGACCCACGGGACAAGATCATGCCAGACATCAGAAAACACCGTGTTGCGATCTTGGGCCTGATGTTGGAAAGCAATCGCTTCGCGCCTGTGATCACAGAAGAAGACTTTCTGAAGCGCGTCTATCTGGCTGGCAGCGAAATCCTTGAAGACCTGCACAGTTCAGACCCGAAGTTGCCCACCGAAATTCGTGGCTTTGCGGCAGGAATGGACGAGAGGGGGCCATGGGAGCTGGTCCCCATTCTTGTTGGCCTTGTCGAGGCCGGCGGCCCACTGGACCATGCCTTCTTTCAAACTTCGCTTGAGGAAATTCGCACTCGGCTTAGGCAGGCAGGACCACTTGACGCCGTATATGTGTCGAACCACGGTGCGATGATCACGACGGAAGACAGCGACCCGGATGGCGAAATCTTCGCAGCAGTGCGTGAGATTGTCGGACCGGAGGTTCCCATCGTCGCAACGCTCGATTTGCATGGCAACGTATCGGAACGGATGGTGAGGATGGCCGATATCATCGTCGCATATCAGACCAATCCCCATGTCGACATGCTCGCCCGGGGTCAGGATGCGGCAGCGCACTTACATGAAATGTTCGCCGGAATGCGGCCGGACGTTACCTTTATCCGTATGCCGATTGTGCCGCCTACGGTGACCTTGCTGACGGAAGTAGGCCCCTACGCCGATCTGATGAACTTCGGCCAATCTCTGGTAGGGGGTGACATCGTCAACGTGTCCATCCTGGGTGGGTTTGCCTATTCGGATACGCCCAAGAACGGACTGGCCATTATCGTGACGGCACGGCAAGCGAATGGCAGCGCCAAAGCCATTGCCGAACAAATCGCGCGGCGAGCATGGGATGAACATCTGCGCTTCGTGCCGAAGCTGACACCCTTGGTCGATGCTGTCGAACGCGTCGCAGAGGTCTGCGCGAAACCATCGCTGCCGGCGTTGGCCTTGGCGGATGTGGCCGACAATCCTGGGGGCGGTGGCAACGGCAACACGATGTGGATCCTCGAGGCGCTGCACAATCGCGGGGTTCGCGACGTCATCGTGGGGGTCGTTACTGACCCGGCATTGGCGTCCGAGGCTGCAAGGTTGGGTGAAGGCGCGAAATTTCGGGCTGTATTCAACCGGGCTCGCGAGGGCGAATTCTCCAAGCGTTTTGAAGCGGATGCCCGTATCGTCAGCATCCGTGATGGCGACTGCGTCGGTCGACGTGGGTTCTACGCCGGGCGGCGCATGAACCTCGGCCTGTCGGTGTTGCTGGACATGAACGGGATTTCGGTTGTCGTCATTTCCATCCGCACGCAATGTGCGGACCCGATTTTCCTGGAGATGATGGGACTTGATATTGCCAAGGCGCGGGCAGTCGTCGTCAAGTCGCGGGGGCACTTCCGCGCGGGTTTCGACGAATTCTTCGGGCATGACCAAGTGATCGAAGTGGATGCGCCGGGATTGACCTCGCCTGCCCTGCAGCGCTTCAACTTCCGAAACATCCCGCGCCCGGCCTTCCCGCTTGATCCGGATATGGAATGGTCTTTGAAAAAGGTGTGACGGATCAGTAATCAACCGTTGTGCCGGCACCATTTGCCAACGCCTTGCGGTGTGCCAGATCGGCCACCACAAGGTCTTGCAGCGCAACGCCAGTGCCGTCGAAAATCGTCACCTCTTCGGCTGTCTGCCGCCCCTTGGCAGTGCCGTTCAGCACAGCACCCATCGACGTAAGAGCAGAATGATCGATCAGCCCAGCGGCAAACGCGTGCTGGAACTCACCGATGGTCACGGCTTGAGCGGCCTCATCGACGAAAAGGCGCGCAGCGGCGACAAGCGCGGGGTCAAGCTCCTGCTTGCCCTTAGTTTCGGCCCCCATCGCGCTGACATGCGTTCCGGGCTTGATCCAGGACTTCAGCAGGATCGGCTTTTGCGAAGGGGTGACGGTGATGATCACATCTGACGCCTTCGCCACTGCTTCTGCTTCGCCTTCGGCCACGTATTCCAGCCCCAGTGCTTCGACAGTATCGCGGAAGCGTGCGGCGCTGCCGGCATCGGCATCCCAGCCATGCACGCGGGTCAGGTTGCGCACCCGCGCCGTGGCCGCCAACTGATGCGGCGACTGCCCGCCCGTGCCGATGATGCCCAGAACACTCGCCTCGCCGCGGGCCAGACAGGAGGTCGCCAGCGCGGATGCGGCACCCGTGCGGATGCCAGTCAAGTAATTGGCACTCACCAGCGCGACTGCACGGCCTGTCGAAGAGTCGAAGAGAAGGGTTGAGGATTGGTGATTACCCATGCCCTTGGCCATATTGCCGGGCCAATAGCCGCCAGCTTTCAGGCCAAGGAACGGGGCAGACACATCGGCCCCTGCCTTGACGCCAAATACGGCGTCATTCGTCCCGACAGCCTCGCGCACCACCGGATAGTTGCGGGCATCCCCCTTGGCCATGGCACGAAGCGTGGCCGCGACGGCATCCATTGCATCGTCGATGCCAACAAGCTGGCGCACCTGCGCCTCGGACAGGATAAGCATCGCGTCGTCCTTCAATCTTCGAGGATGAATTCGCTGATCATTACATTCATCCCCGCGAGCAAACCCCCGTCGACGGGAAGTGCCACGCCCGTGATGTAGTTTGCTTCGTCCGATGAGAGGAATGACACGGCCTTGGCAACGTCTTCTGGTTCCGCAACGCGACCAAGCGGATACCAACGGGCAAGCTTCTTGAATACGTCGGGATCGCGCTCTTGTCGGATGGTCCAAGTAATGTTGTCGGTGCGGACCGAGCCGGGAAGGACGGCGTTGCAGCGGATGCCGTAGCGGCCGTATTCCGAGGCGACAGATTGCGTCAGGTTGATCAGGGCGGCCTTGGCAGCGCTATAGGCCGGGTTGCCGAAATATCGCACCCCGTTCACTGAAGCGATGTTGACTACCACCCCTTTGCCCCTTGCTTTCATGCGCGGCAACAAAGCGCGCAGGCAGTGGTATGTTCCATTCACATTGACATCGACTTCGCGGTGCCACGTATCCAACGTGATGTTTTCAAGATCGCCGGCAACCGTGTAGGCAGCATTGTTCACCAAGATTTCGACCGAGCCGAGGACTTCTTCGGCCTTGGCGATGGCCGCTTCGACGGCCGACATGTCCGTGATATCGGCGCCATAGGCCCAAGCGCGTCCGCCCGCACTCTCAATAAGTTTCGCCGTAGTGTGAGCCCCTGGCCCGTCCAGGTCGATCACAGCGACTGCGGCCCCTTGGGCCGAAAGGTGCAGGGCGATGGCCCGTCCGATGCCATGTGCGGCACCTGTGACGAGGGCGATGCGGTTTTCATGTCGGTTCACGTGCGATCTCCGGTTAGATTGCTGCCGCCGCGATCCAGTCTAGCGACTGAAGACGCATGTGGCCGTAGTTGTAAAAGGACAGCCGGTCAGCCTTGGCCTGCCGTGCCGCCTCGACGCAAGCCGCCAGATCTGCTGGCCCGCCAACATGAGGCCAGGTCGGCCGCAGGATAAAGCCGATTGACGCATCCGGCCCCGCAGCTTGCCGCACGTCGAAGATGTCAGTGGCAATGTCATCTGGGCCACACTGGTATGCAGGGACTTCAAGTCGGTCGCAGACTTCAGTCAAAGCGGCAAGGTCGCTGCCCTCACGCCAGCACAAATGGTTCGGGGTCTGGACAGAGGGAATGATAGCAAGTTTGACGTTCGCGGGCAGGCAAGCGCGGACTTCGGCCACAAGCGACGTGACGGTGTCGCAGCGGCAAGCGATTAGCGCCTGCCAGTCAGCATCCGCCTGCATATCTGGCAGAGCAGCAGAGCCCTCAGCAAGAAAGGCGGCAAGGCAGTCCTGCGCTGACCGCGCCAGTGCGTCGACGTCCAGACCCCAGGCGCGCGCCCGGTCCCGGCAAGCCGTACAGAAACATAAACCAAGCAAGGCATCGGCAGCCGGAGTTAGTTCGATTAGTTCGAACTCATGGTGATGACCGTGGCGATAAGTCTGGAAACCGGGGGTTTCGATCATCACTTCGGTAATGCCGGGTTGCGCGGCGGTGTCACGGCAGAGGGCGATAAGGTAATCACGCACCTCGGGCTGCGACGGGCAGAGTGCATTGAACAGCGGGTCGCCAAACGGCGTCTGGCAAGTTAGGTCGGGATGGAGGGCGCCAAGGCGCGAATTGTGCAGCCCTACGGTCCATGCAGCGACTGCCAAATCGGGGGCAAGCTTCGCAAGCTCAGACGGAGCGTCGTACTCCTGCACCATGCTGGCTGCACACGGCTGAAGCCGTCCGTAAAGCGAGGGGGCAGGCCGGAAGTAAACCGTCCCGTCATCGGGCAGATATACACGGGCGCGCGGTGCATGGGGGCGAAGGAAGCGGCCCGCGTGATATGCCGTGGCAAGGCAGACCCCATCGATCCCAGTTGCGCGTAACCGATTGGCTACGGTGCCAGTTCCTTCGTGCCACAGGTCCCAAGCGTAAACATACATTCCGAGACGCATCGGGCCGCCTTGCAGTGAGGGTTTCGATGAATCCATCGCTACCTTTGAAGCCCAAGCCGCTCCAATGCCATCGCGGCATGGCTGCATTCTGGAATCGCATTCGCGCGCGCCTACCGACGACTGTTAGCATGACGGAAACGAGGGCGAAGGCCCGAATGCAAAGAACGGACCAGCCATGAAGAACATCATTGTCACTGGCGGAAGCGGTAAGGCGGGACGCGCCGTTTGCCGTCATCTTGTTGAACGGGGATACGAGGTGCTGAATCTTGACGTGCTACCGTCGTCGGATTCCGTCTGCCCAATGCTAAATGTTGATCTGACCGACTTCGGGCAAGTGATGGACGCAATGCAATGGAGCGGCGGGAGAGATCATCCGTTCCGCAAATTCCGCACGCCAGATGCTGTCGTGCATCTCGCAGCCATTCCGGCGCCTGACCTGATGCCCGAGGAAGTGACGTTCCGCACCAACATCGTCTCAACCTACAATGTCTTCGATTGCGCCTTGCGGGCAGGTGTGCGCCGGATCGTCTGGGCCTCATCAGAAACGACCCTGGGCCTGCCGTTCAGTCCCGGCAATCCGCCCGCCTATGCCCCGGTCGACGAAGAGCATCCAATGCGGCCGGAAAGCGGATACTCGCTGTCCAAGGATCTTGGTGAGGAAATGGCGCGCCAGATGGCACGTTGGAACCCCGGCACGACTTTCATCGGGTTGCGGCTGTCGAATGTGATGGAGCAGAAGGATTATGCTCGCTTTTCAGGCTGGCAAGACACACCGCATTTCCGGGAATGGAACGTCTGGGGATACATCGATGCGCGCGACTGCGCGCAGGCGGTGCGCAAATCCCTTCATGTTGACATGATGGGGGCTGATCACTTCATAATCGCCAACGCCGACAGCGTCATGGACCGACCCAGCGCCGAACTTATGGCCGAGGTTTTCCCAGGCGTGCCCTTGCGTGGACCCGTTGAAGGCAACCAAACCCTCCTGAGTATTGAGAAAGCCAAGCGGATTCTGGGTTATGCTCCCGAGCATTCCTGGCGCGATGCGACGCACTGACCAGTGCTCGTCGAATGGCTTGCCACGTGCCTGCCCGCCACGGCAATCGCTGGCACGGCGATCGTTCATCCTCATTGTCGCCCGCGCCTCGCGTTATGCAGCACCCACATACCGTGATGCGTAAATGCGATTTCAATTCGCGAAACACTCGGCGGAACATGGCGGCACGACAATCGGCCACACGAAGCCGACCGGACCACCGCGAAAACATGACTTTCAACAGGAGTGAACCTAAATGACCAATCCGTTACGGACGTCCACGGCAGCCTTAGCCCTCGGGCTGGGACTACTGACCTCGGGGGCCTATGCCGAAACCGTCGTCGACTTCACCGTTGCGGAATACAGCTCGAAGACGGGGCCGTATTTCCAGAAGGTGGCTGACGAGTTCTCGGCGCTAAACCCCGACATAAAGATCAACATCGAAGTTGTGCCGTGGGACACGCTGCTTCAGCGCCTGACCACCGACGTTGCGGGCGGGAACGCACCTGACATCTCCATCATCGGCACGCGTTGGCTGCTCGACTTTGCCTCGCAGGGCATCGCCGAACCGGTCGACAGCTACCTGACGCCGGAATTCAAGGACAGCTTTATCGCTACGTTCATGGACCCGGGTATCATCGACGGTAAGATGATGGGCCTTCCAGTTGCGGCCTCGGCACGCGCGATGATGGTCAACATGGACCTTTACGACAAGGCAGGGGTTGCTCCGCCCACGACGTGGGACGAGCTTTATGCAGCATCGAAAAAGATTGCCGAACTTCCGGACGTCTATGCATTCGGTCTTCAGGGCAAGGAAATCGAGACCGATGCCTATTTCTATTACAACCTCTGGACCCATGGCGGCGAAATTTTGAACGCCGATGGCACCAGCGGGCTTGACAGCGAAGCCGCACTCACAGCGGTCAAGCTCTACAAGCAGATGATCGACGAAGGACTGACGCAGCCATCGCCGACCAATTACACGCGGGAAGACGTGTTCAACATGTTCAAGCAGGGCCAGCTTGCGACGATTTTCACCTTTCCGATGCTGATCCCGCAGTTGAAGGAAGAGGCGCCGAACCTGACATACAAGATCCTTCCTTTCCCTGAGGCAGGTGCCAAGGCAACCTATGGCGTGACCGACACGCTGATGATGTTCGCCGACAGCGACGTCAAGGAAGCGGCGTGGAAGTTCATCGAGTTCACCTATCAGGATAAGTATCGCGAACAGTTCGACCTTGGTGAAGGCTTCCTGCCCGTGACAAAGGGGGTCGCGGCGCTTGATCACTTCACCTCCGATCCGGACGTTGCGGGCTTTGCGGCCGGTCTGCCCTATGCCAAGTTCGCCCCGGTCATCGCGAACTGGGAAGAGATCGCCGACGTGACGGTGCGCACTATGCAGCAGATCTACCTTGGCGACGTGACGCCCGAAGACGGGCTGAAGGCCGCCGCGACCGAGATCAACAAGATCCGCGGTCTCTGATCGAAACGACAAGGGGCGGCCACCAAAGGCCGCCCCTTTCTGTCTGATAGTGCCGGACATAAACGGATCAGGGGCTACAAGCGTGCAGAAATCCATCCCGCTTCTGATGATCGTGCCAAGCCTGCTTATGGCGATGGTGATCATCGGCTACCCGATCATAGATCTAGCCTGGACCTCGACGCAGGAAGTCAGCCGCTTCGGCAAACTGACCGGTTTTGTAGGCTGGGAGAACTTTGCGGAAGTCTTCGCCGATCCGCTGTTCTGGGCCTCGCTTTGGCGCACCGCGATCTGGACGTTCTTCGTCGTGGTCGGAACGCTTGCAATCTCTCTGCCCGTGGCAATCATCCTAAACGACGAGTTCTATGGACGCGGGCTAGCCCGCGTTATCATCATGCTGCCGTGGTCACTTTCGCTGACGATGACAGCCGTCGTGTGGCGGTGGGCACTGAACGGAAGGGCGGGCCTGCTGAATGCGACTCTGATGGATGTCGGCATCATCGACCAACCGGTAGAATGGCTTGCCACGGCGTCGACCGCATTCACGGTCGAAATCCTTATCGGCATCCTGGTGTCGATCCCCTTCACCACCACGATCCTGCTTGGCGGGTTGTCGGCCATGCCGCAAGACACCTACGAAGCTGCGATGGTCGACGGGGCGTCGGGCTGGCATCAGTTCCGTTACATCACGCTGCCCTTGATGAAGCCCTTCATCAACATCGCCATCGTGCTGAACGTGATTTACGTCTTCAACTCACTGCCGATCATCTGGGTGATGACCGAAGGCGGGCCGGCGAACGGGACCGATATCCTTGTGACCTACCTTTACAAACTGGCTTTTCGCTTCGGCAAGCTGGGCGAGGCGGCAGCGATTTCACTGATTATGTTCGGCGTTCTGCTGCTCTTTACCCTGCTTTATGTCGCTCTGGTCAGCCGAGGCGAGCAGGACGCGGCCCCCGAAGCTGACAAGGAGGCGTAGACATGTCTAGAAAACTGTGGCGCAGCCTGCTTTACTGGGTTCTTCTGTCACCGCTTGTTGTGGTGATCCTCTTTCCCTTCGGCGTGATGTTCGTCACCGCCATCCGCCCGCGCGAAGAGATCTTCACCTATCCACCGACATGGGGTTTCAGCGAGTTCCGCTGGAGCAACTTTGCCGAGATGTGGACCAAGACGAATTTCGGCGGCGCGCTGATGAACAGCCTTTACGTCAGCGTTCTGTCGACGGCCATCGCACTGTTGCTGGCGATCCCTGCTGCCTACGCCATGTCGCGCTATCGTTTCGCGGGCAAGGGGCTTTATCGCAACTTCCTGCTGATGACGCAGATGATGTCGCCTATCGTGCTGGTGCTGGGCCTGTTCCGGCTGATGATGGCGCTGGGGCTGGTGAACAACCTGAATTCGCTTGTCGTGACCTATGCTGCCTTCAACCTAGCCTTCACCATCTGGATGCTGCAAAGCTACTTCAACTCGATTCCGCGTGATCTTGAAGAGGCCGCTTGGATCGACGGGGCAAGCCACTTCACAAGCCTAGTGCGCATCTTCCTGCCGCTGGCTGTTCCGGCCATCGCGGTTGCGGCGATCTTTACCTTCATTAACAGCTGGAACGAATTCGTCCTTGCGCTGACGTTGATGCGATCGTCGGAAGATTTCACCTTGCCCGTGCAGATCTACGCACAAGTGGCCGGTCGGTATCAGGTCGAATGGCATCACGTGATGGCAGGGACCGTTCTGGCGACCGTTCCCGTCGCCATCGTCTTCTCCTGGCTACAACGCTACCTGATCCGAGGCATGGCCCTTGGCGCGGTAAAATGATGGCCCTCTTTTCCTGTAGGAACCCCAGATGTCTTCAGTCACCATCCGCGCCATAAAGAAGAAATACGGATCGACAGACGTCCTGCACGGGATCGATTTGGACATCCGCGATCAAGAGTTTGTCGTACTGGTCGGTCCTTCCGGCTGCGGCAAGTCCACGCTGTTGCGGATGATTGCGGGGCTGGAAACCGTGTCTTCAGGTAAAATCTCGATCGGTGATCGCGTGGTCAACGATGTGCCCGCAAAGGCGCGCGACATCGCAATGGTGTTTCAGAACTATGCGCTTTACCCGCATATGTCGGTCTACGAGAACATGAGCTTCAGCCTGCGTTTGCGAAAGCAGGCCAAGGACGTGATCGATCGCAAGGTGCGCGAGGCTGCTTCAATCCTGAACCTGACGAGCTATCTCGACCGCTCGCCCCGACAACTTTCAGGCGGGCAGCGTCAACGAGTTGCAATGGGGCGGGCTCTGGTGCGCGATGCGCAGGTCTTCCTGTTCGACGAACCGCTGTCCAACCTGGATGCGAAGCTACGAGTCGTGATGCGGACTGAAATCAAGGCGCTCCATCAGCGGCTGAAGACGACCTCGGTCTATGTCACGCATGACCAGATCGAAGCGATGACTATGGCGGATCGGATCGTGGTCATGAACGCGGGCCGGATCGAGCAGATCGGAACTCCGCTGCAGCTTTACGACACACCGGCAAACCTTTTTGTGGCCGATTTTATCGGCTCGCCGTCGATGAACGTGCTGCCCGGAACGCTGCGGGCCGAAGCTGGCGCCGCCTGGGTCGAGATCGCGGATGGTCTGCGCCTGCCCGTGCCTGCGATCCATGCGGCGCAGGCGGGGCAGAAGGTCGTCTTCGGCATCCGCCCGGAACATACGCTTCTGGCGGACGCAGCCACCGGCATTCCGCTTGAGGTCGAAGTGGTTGAACCTACAGGGGCGAACATTCAGGTTTACGCAAAGGTCGGCGGAGCGCATCTCTGTGCCATCTTCACGGATCGGCACGAGTTCCGTCCTGGTGACGCCATCCATCTGGCCTTTCCCGAAGCAAAGATTCATTTGTTTGACGCCAACAGTGGCGCGCGCATTTAAAGGTGCCAGGCGAGGCGACTGCCTGCCTCCAGCCTTAACGCAATTACCAGCCGTTGATACGGGGCCACAGGTCGGTAATCTTATCGGTGTGTCCGTTTACGATGCGATAGGCTTCATACATCGCCGCGGTCATGCACGCATGGTTCGGAAGGACGCGCACGCGGGACCCGACAGGCAGAAGGTCAAACGGAAATGGGCCATCCGCTTCAAGCAGCCCGTGTTCTTGATAAACCTTGCCCACACGCAAACCAGGAATGCGCGCACGGCCCAACTCATCGGCAAGCAAGCCAAAGCCCGCGTCTTCGGGCAAGCCCTCGGCGCCGGTGCTGCGATCCTTTGACAAGGCTAGTCCCCCGGCGTCGATCAAGGCACCGTTGAGGTCCGGACGGTGCCCGATGACCGTGGCGAGAACAGTCACGGCAATGTCATCCAAATCGTGCGAGCCGATTTCCGACTGGAACACATCGCCGAACATATAGACGCCGCAACGCATTTCGGTCAGTCCATCAAATCGCTGTCCATGCGTAGCAGTCGGGGTCGAGCCGACACTCACTGCTGGACAGGGCAAGCCGTCAGCACGCAGCTGATTGGCCGCTGTGACCGCACAAAGCCGCTCTTCTTCGGCCACGCGCTGCAGGTCCTTCAGGCTGCGACATTGGTAGGAATTGCCCGCGTGGGTCAGAACACCAGCAAGGCGCGTGCCAGGCAGGTTGTGCAGTGCGCGGCCAAGGTTCGTGACTTCGGGCGTCCCGGCAATCAAACCTGCGCGGCGCTCTCCGGAATCAAGCTCGATCAGGACAGGCACAACCACCCCATCAGCCACTGCACGGCGGCTGACTTCGGTAGCGATTGCGACACTGTCAGTAACCGTGCCTAGACGCACCCCACGCCGCAAAAGGGCGGCAATGCGGGGCATCTTGTCGGGCACCAGACTGACGGCATAGGTAATGTCGTCGATCCCGTGATCGGCAAAATACTCAGCCTCTTTCAGCGTTGAAACCGTTATCCCGCCGAAGTTTCCCGCCAGCACAATGCGCGCCACATCGATGGATTTTCCTGTCTTCATGTGAGGCCGCAACTGCAGGCCAGAGGCATGGTGCCTTTCAGTCATTCGCTTGGCGTTCCTCTCAAGCCGCGCGCGATCAAGGATAAGGCAAGGCGTTTCTATACTGGCAAGCGTGGTCATCGCGGCTCCATCGTCGCAGGGGATACGTGGGCAATCTCCCCGGGTTGAGGTCTAACTAGCGCGGCATACCGGCCAACGGCAAATGCCTTAACCGGCACCATCAATGTCTTTCGGGCATGGTTAGCCCCAGTCGGAATCTTGATCACCCGGAATTAGCGCCCAAAGCTCTTCCGACGCGGCAGGCAGTGGATCTAGCGCACGGATGACGCGCACGTTGATGGGAATTTCCCACCGCTCGTCTCCCGCGCGAACCAAAGTGCCGTTGGCAAACTCCATTGCAAGGTGACTTTCCGGCAACCAGGCCGTGCCGCGGCCTTCCGCTGTCATGACCTTGAGCACCGCCGCCATGTGGGACACGAAGACCCGCTTCAAATGCAGTTCGCCTGCGTTTTTCGAGATCAAATGCTCTACCACTCGCCCAATTGCAGACGTTTCGCTGTATCCTAGATAATGCACCGGCTCGTCCTCGGTCCCCGGCAGTCGATCGATTGGCTGGCCTGCGCTGTCGGGCAGTGTCACGGGCACGAGCTTGTCGCTCAGCACCATTTTCGAGGTGAAGTGTTCGTGGGGAAGGTTCATCGGAATCTCGGGGTGCGTGTAGCTGATCAGGAAATGGCTGTCCCCACGCTGCAAAAGTTGGACGCATTCATGAAACTGGCTTGTGTCGAGACGTGTGTTGAATGTGTGGCTTCGCGTTTCGATTGACCGCAACCAGCCAGAAAAGAAATTGAGCGACAAGCTATGCGTTGCGGCGAAGCGGATGGTGCTGGCCGTAGTGTCACCGATCCGCCGCGCTTCTTCTCGCCCCTGTAGCAAGCGGCGCAAAACATCCTCTGCCACCACGCGAAAGCGTTCGCCGGCAAGCGTCAAAGTTACGGGTTGCGAAGTGCGGTTGAACAGTTGAGCGCCAACCCATTCTTCGAGGCTCTTGATGCGGCGGCTGAAAGCAGGCTGAGTGGTGTAGCGCGCTTGTGCCGAGCGCGAAAAGTTGCGCGTGTCCACAAGGCTGAGGAAGTCTTCAAGCCAGCGGCTTTCCATGCAGTCTTCTCCAGTTCCAAAACCCACAAATACAATAGGAGGGTTTTCGCCGGATAGTTATGATCCAAATCATCACTCGGCGCTTTCCGTAAAGGATTTCCGCATGGCTCAATGCCTGCCAAGCATGCAGCGCGTTCGGGCGCGTTGCCTTTGAAGGGCGAGGCTGCCAGAGTTGTCGCTGAGCGTCAAAGCGGATGCAGCAATGACTGATGGCGAAGCCCAAGGACTGGACGGGATCGACACTCCTGCAGTGTTGGTCGATATGGCCGTCGTGCAACGCAATGTAAACCTCTTCCAGAGTCTCGCTGACGGGATCGGGTTGAAAGTGCGCCCACACATCAAGACGCATAAACTGGCCGAAGTGACCCGGATGCAACTTGCCGCAGGCGCAATCGGCATCACCTGTCAGAAGGTATCCGAGGCGGAGGCAATGCTGGATGCCTGCCCCGAGGTGTCGGACATGCTGATCACCTACAATATTCTTGGCGCGGAAAAACTTGACCACCTGCGCCGATTGGCAAGGCGCGTGCGGCTGACGGTCGTGGCTGACAATGCGACCGTCATCGACGGTCTGTCAGCGGCCTTCGCTTTGGAACCGGCACCACTGCGGGTGCTGGTCGAATGCAACACCGGTGCCGACCGCTGCGGCGTTGCTACACCAGAAGAAGCCTGCGCGCTGGGTCAACGGATCGCGGCCGCGCCCGGCATTCATTTTCAGGGGTTGATGACATATCCGCCCGTCGGTGGGGCTGCGGCGGTTCAAGCCTTTATGACCCGTGCGATTGCGCTTCTTGCCGACCAAGGTATCGCCGTTGAGACTGTGTCATCCGGTGGCACACCCTCTATGGCGCAAGCTGGCAATGCCCCCGTTGCGACCGAATACCGACCGGGGACCTATGTCTACAATGATCGGTCACTGGTGGCACGAGGTGTTTGCGGCTGGGAAGATTGCGCGCTGACGGTTCTGGCAACAGTTGTCTCGACACCCACTCTGCATCGTGCGGTTGTTGACGCGGGCAGCAAGGCACTTACGTCCGATCTGCTTGGACTCACGGGCTATGGTCATGTTCTTGGGCGACCCGATATTATGATCGATCAGCTGTCCGAAGAGCATGGACGCTTGGTCAGCGAAGGCCCAATCGGGCTTCGAGTGGGGGAACGTATACGTATCGTCCCGAACCACGCCTGCGTCGTGACGAACCTGTTTGACGAGGTGATCGCGCTTGACGGAATATCCCCCCCCCGCAGCGTGAAAGTCGCCGCGCGAGGCAGGGTCCGCTAAATGGTGCTGCACAACCTTCGCAAGTCGACGAAGAGGGTGAGTGAAGCGACTGAGCACTTTACCGCGGGTCATTTACTGCGGAGGTTAGGTCCTCGCGAACTGGCGGCGCCACAGCCCATCCCCATCAGACGACACACATTTTCCTACGACTTCGAAAGAGCCAAACACACCCGTTCCCCGAGGGATGTAGATCCATTCCTCCGTCAACAGTTCGACGACAGTAAAAATCGGAACAGACCGTAAGTCGTCACACCACGCCCATCAGCCTCCGTAGACCAACAACCATGTCGCTCTCACGGGCGGGCCCTTGGTTGTTACAGTTGATGCGCGGGAACACGATCCAATCGCGCTTGCTCTCACTGATCGCACCGTTGGACGACAGCTTGAAGCTGAACCTGTCTCGGTTTGGTGCCGCTCCTTGAAGCGTGATGTGCGGCAAGCAGGCGATGTATCGGAGCATCTGACGGTCAGTGGGCTGCGAGCCCCATCCAGGCCGCGATATAAAGCTCGGTAGCCAAGAGCTCGGTTGCGACCATCTCTTCCCCGTCGATATCATCTAGGCAGTCTTCCAGTTCCTTCAGAAGCATGGCTTCGGTGGTATCCGGATATTCGCCTGTATCGAGTAAGTCGTTTATGCGATTTCGGTTCGCGTAATGACCGACGAGAGTGTCCGAAGCGAAAACTGGCTGGATAGTCTCCGCCCATCCAAGCAAGACGATCATCTCATTGAACTGGACCAGGGCCATCTGGTCATTTCCAGCGCGGATCATCGCACTGATAACTTGCCGCCCGAGAAGCGGCGATTTCACTATCGCTCGGATGTAAAAGGTCCGCTTCTCGGGAAAAAAGATCAGATCATTGGTGGTGTGCTTCGGGTTCAAGGACGTGAAGAAAGCCATCGTCGTCTCCTTGGGTAAAGTGTGCCTGCCAAAGAAACATGCCAATGCCGAAAATGATCCTCCGGGTCGAACCCAAGCCATCCATTTCGCCAACACAACCGAAGGGTGACAACGCTCGCTTCACGGGTGACGAAACGGCGACGCCAGGTCCACTGCTGCGCAGACACTCGCGCCAATATTTTGAGCCAAACTAAAACTTGCCAAAAGCGCCAAGCTCACAAAATCGAACGCGTCCAAGGCTCTGCAACGGAAGAGCCGCCACATTCCATTGGCAAAAGCGAACAATCGCTTCATGAAAAGGACCGAGAAGCTCTTGTCCGTTTGATCACGCGAGCGAAGTGTCGCCTATACCAAAAACAAAATATAAACGAAGACCTCTCAAACCAGACGCACCAGCGTCGAACCTTCAAGACACACAGGCACGCATTCTCAGTAGCCTCCGCAGCTCAACGACCACCCGGCTATCGGGTGGGGGCACCTGGTCGTTGCAGATGATGCGCAGGAACTCGATCCAGACGCGCTCGCTCTCGGTAATTGCTCCGTCAGACGGCTGCTTGAAGCCGTCCACGACGCGCCTGGATTTCTGCTCGTTCGTCATTTCCCGAACAGTCCCCTGATGGCGGCACGAGCGCGTGCGGTGGGCCTGGCATCGATGTGTCCGGATGCGTCCCGGATCTCCGCCAGCCAGAGCCGTTCGTATGCCGGGACGGGCGTGCCGAGGATCTCTTGCAGAGCCAGCGCGGCCGTTGACCCGACGGCCTGCTCGAGCGCCAGGCGCATCAGGAGGGCCGGGTCTGACTCCAGCGCGGTTGCCAGTGCAGGCACGCGATCGAGGGCCAGCTTTGAGTTGCCAGCCTTCAACATCGACAGGTAGTTGCCGTTCACGAAGCCGGCTTCGGCGGCGATGTCGGCTTGCGTCTTCGGTCTTAGCTCGAGGACGCGTTTCGTGATGAACTGCGCGAGATCGCTATCTCTGTAGGGGGCCGTGCTCATATCGCTCTCCATGAAATCGCAGCGCTGTTCGCTGCAACTCAATTATAGTGATCGGCTGATGAGGAGATCGTGGGGGCTGGGCGGTTCTTGTTGGAGGCCGCCGATTCGGCAGATTAATTGAAAGTGAGAGGTCAGCATTCAAAGCACAAGTAAGCTGGTTTCAAACAACGCCGCCTGAGAGCTAATCTATCAGGCGTGTTGAAAGCCCAAATTCTTCCAACTCCTCGGGCATAAGGATGTAGATGTCGTCCGGCGGTGTCATCATCGCCTTGGCCATGATCATCGGGTCAATTCCCATTTCTTCAAGATAGGTCATGACCTCGCCCTGTCCCACCTGAATATCTGACACCAACAAAAATCCCGGCAGGTAAGTGTTCTCTCCGAAGTAGTGCTGGTGCACGCCGACGAGCGCCTTTCGCGACACCTCCCGCTCCAGCCCGCCAGCAAGAATGTAGGGGCATGCAGAGAAGCACGAGGCACCGGCGGCGACCATGACTGGAACGCCCGTGGTCCGGATGGTCCGACCGATCTGAAGAGCTTCTTCAACGGCACCACCGGGCGAGTGCAAGGCAATTGCGTTGGCTGGCGTCGCAAGCCCCTCCAGCCATTCGGCGAAGCGTTCGGCGTCTCCTTCAGATATCTCGCCAGTGAGCAGGACTGCATCGTCATAGCCGCCGTAGGTGCCGGTAGTGAATTTAAGACGGCGCGGAACAAGCTCGTCGGACGGGAAGCCAGGGTTGTTCGGCCGTTCGACTGTCAGGCGGTTCGGCTCAAACCTGCGCGTCTGATTGCCGGGTGCTACCGGCACATCGGTTGTCGGTGGCCGAGGTTCTGAACCCGGAAGACTGCCAAGAACATCCATTGGCAAATCGCCCATGACCACCAGCAGCGCAAGCAGGCACTGAGCCGCAAACATACCCTTTAAGACTTGCCCAGCGTTCCACGAACCACGCTTTTGGACGGGCAGAACAGGATCGGTCACTTTCGCGCGTTCCGATCAAGCGGCGCTACATTGTCCGGCACCACGTCAGGGGCATCTACTGCCGACGAAACACTCACTGGGGCCGGGCCATGTCGGTCGTTTACTGCCTCGATCCTACGCAGTGCGGCGAGCGCGGCGCGTAGCTCTCCCAGCGTCATCGTTTCTTCGGCATCGACGACCGCACGATCCTCGCGGATCGCCGATTGTGCCACCATCATCATGAGGACGAGGACCGCAGGCAGAAGGTCGATGGCAATTGCACCGGCCCAGGATGGTATGAAATCCCCGGCATAGCGCAACACCGCGTCGGCAGACGAGATGGGCTGATAGGTCGTCTCTTCTGCTGCGGGCAGCGCAATCACTTCCTGTGCGGCGGCTCGCAGGGATTCCGCGCGCTGACCCAGAAGTTGCAGAACGGACTCGATGGTGGTCTGCTGCGCGCCCCGGATCGTGTCTGTCGAGCCGTCCAGCTCCGGCAAGACCACAGATGCCGCAAGGTCGCGTGCGGCGCGGTCCACCACGGGCGCTACGGATAGCTGGCGCAACCGGGCAATCAGGCCCGCCAGTCGAACGGATTCCTCGGCAAAAATCACTGACCGTTCGGCAACAGGCCCTGCTGCTGCGGTCAGCTCCCGCATGCGGGAGAGGATCGCGTTCCCTTCGGAAAACGCAGCCTCAATCAAGGGTGCCTGAGCCGCAATCTGCGCTTCCAGCGCGGCGAGTTCATCACCCTTGGACGTCAGCACACGGAATACGGCGCCGCGCCCGGAGGTGCCGGAAAGATTACCATCCGCTTCCTGCGACGACAGGTCCTCGAAGGACTGACGGGCACGGGATACGTCGAGTTGCAGACCTTGGCTGGCGACCGCCACCCGATTGGCCTGCTCCAGCTCGGTCTGGTAGTCCCGCACAGTCAGCGCCAGATGCTGCTCGACCGCCGCCGCACCGGCTAGAGCCGCAGCATTGAGCCAAGAGGACATCGCGATGATCGCAAGTGACCCCAGCGCCATCGTCAGAAGCATGCCGATCCGTGCCTTTGCGGTCCGCATCGCCGGCGTCAGGCGGATCATGTAACTCCAGAACACAAAGATCGCGACGGACACGGCGAGGGAATAGGCAACGGCAGCAAAGAACGTGAGTGCTCCGGACCCGTCAAGCTGCGCCCGCACACCCAGATAAGTATAGATGCCCGATGCGACCGCTAGCACGCCCAGCGCCATCGGCGCGAAGCTGTCGAGTGCCGTGAGGTGATGTTCGATTTCCCGCGCCTGGCGCAAACCCTGCGCTTCGGCCCGCGACGGGTGCCGCTTCTGTTCTTCGTCCATCATATTCCTCAATTTCGGAAAGTCTGACGATAGCGACGAGGGCGGCCGCGACAAACCGCAAAGTGAACGAATTCTCGGTGGTCGCGAGAATGTCAGAAGTGGCTAAGAGTGGGCGCGGATGTTGAACAGTTATCTGGCTTCTACGACTGGGTCGATGGCGGGTTGCATCCTAGTCTCAAAACGGTCTCCAACGAATATCGATATCCGCTACAAGATGGGGTGATGTTATTCCGCAGGCAGGCGGAACATCTCGAACCCGATGCGCTTTATGCTTTGATGATTGGGACGCGCACGTGGCCCTTGTCGGCCAGAGGCTTTGGTGGCCTGGAGTTGCAATGTCCATTCTTTTGAAGGAATTCGGATGGCAGACCATAAGTTAATGGACGGTCAGCGGCGGGTACCTGAACTTTGGTTGGGCTGTCGCTTTGCCCGGTCAGCATTCGCGCTCGCCGGATCTGGCGCCTTTCAGGCTGCGCCCGCGGGCGCCCACGTCAAGTGGTTCGCCCCCTACATCGTCGGCGCCGCCCCGCAATCGCTCATGGCTACGCTCACCAACGTCTGGTTCTGGACGGCCATCGTTCTGGTGCTCGTGTTCTTCCTCGCCACTCGCGCTTTTGAAGGCGCACGTCCAGGACAGGCCTTGCTTGCGCGCATGGACAGCCTCTCCGCACCGCTTTGGCTGCGCGCAGACGATTTCATGCGCGTGGCGGTCGGGACCTTTTTCGTGGCGATTTTCGCAGTGGGCGGTGTGTATCTCACGCCTGACCTGGCCACCCCTTCCGAATGGGTGTCGTGGTTCCAGTTGCTGATCGCTGCGGGGTTGTTCTGGCGAAGCACCATGCCCTTGTCGGCTGCCGGCATCATCGGCCTCTGGGCGATAGCTCTACGTGATTATGATCTGTTCCATCTCCTGGACTACCTAGCGCTTGGAGTTGGCGTGGCCGGCTATCTTGTCTTGGCCGCGAGCAAGCGACCCAACTGGCACAGGCACCGCTTCGAGGTGCTGCGCTGGGGCGTCGCCATCGCACTGATGTGGTCCAGCCTGGAAAAGTTCGCCTACCCGGACTGGTTCTATCCTCTGGTCGTGGAAAAGCCGTTTCTCACCTTCGGATTGCCGCGCGATGTGTTCATTCCGATGGCGGGAGTCGCGGAGTTCACCATGGGGTTTGGCCTGCTGTGGACACCGCTCGTCCGCAGGCTTTCGTCTGTGGCTTTGCTGCTCATCTTTCTAACCGCCGTGTGGCCTTTCGGCTGGGTAGACATGATTGGACACGCCCTGATCATGGCCACAATCCTGCTCATCGCCATTGACCCTGAACGTCAGTTGCACATCCTCCCCCGGGTCAGACAATCTCTCGCCGGTGTGCCAATCGGCCTTGCCTCAGCATTGACCGTGTTCACAGTGGCCTACTGGGGCACGCACAAGACGATCTATGGCCCAGACGGCGCGTCTGGCGTTGCTGGCCAGGGCATGGCGACCCATTCCCCCAATCCAGAAGACCCGCACGGATCCGAGGAGACTGGTGGTATCGGTGCTCCGCTAGATGGAACGGGCGCGCCCGGCAGCGCGCCTCCGCCCTAGGATGCGCGCAGCGTCGCGAACTGCGAATTTGCGGCCTTGGTATCGAACTGAAGCGAACTGAAGCGAACTCAATCGGCCAACTGCAGGACTCCTGCACTTGCATTGCAGGGCGTGCACGGATGCCTTGCGGAGCGGTCACTTCTAGCGTCATCTGCCCGCATGGCAGAACAAGATATCCGTCAATGCGTTCGCAGCTGGTTTCGCGGTGCTGCAACATTGCTGGCGGTCGTTGCCGCGATGGCGATCCTGGGCTCCGCGCAGAGAGTGCTCGCACAGCAATCCGGCGAGATCGAAGCCCGGGTTAGCAAGGTTCTCGATGGCGATACCTTCACTTTGAGTGGGCAGTCGCGCAGGATCTGGGTCTGGGGGCTCGATGCGCCAGAATGGGACCATCGCGGCGGATAGAAGGCAACCGCCACGCGGCGTAGCCTGATCTACGGCAACTCTCTGCGATGCGATGTTCTCGACATCGATCGGTATGGACGCCTCGTCGCGCGATGCGTCCTGCCCGACGGGCGCGACATCGCCGCTGAAATGATCCGCTCTGGCGCGGCCGTCGAATACTGCCGCTTCTCTCAGGGCTATTACGGAACCGGCTGAGTGAGACATCTCAAAGACAAGGACGGCCCGTCTGACGCCGGCAGGGACGTGCCAGCAGCACTTGGAGATGTCGTCCGAAGTTCCGAGCTGACTGATCCGCTCGGCGGTGATCGGCGTGCTGAGCTGAAATTTCTGCAAGAAAATCCAGCATCCACAACGAACATCGTTTCACTGCGTCAATTTATTCGCCCGCCTCGCGCCATTTTGCAGCGCCTCTCTGAACCAAACTTCACCGTGGATCTCGGCCAGCCGGCTCGTCAGGCGGTCCCTGCCCAGATAGCCGAGTGAGGCATCGACAATATCGTCAGGCCCGGCCTGCGCACGCAGGACAAGGGCAACCTTCGCTTCATAGACGGCATCGACGAGCATCACGAAACGGCGGGCGGGGTCTCGCTTTGCCGGCCCCAGAATCGGAACCCCGTCCAGAAAGACCAAGGTGTAATGTCGGACAAGTTCGAGGTAGTCGCCGGCCCCAAGCGGCGCATCACACAGGTCCGCGAAGTCCACCCGCAAAGCTGAGCCGCTCGCCATGCCCAGCCGAAGTGGGCGGCCAACGGAGGTGATTTGGGCCGGCCGGTCGGGCCCTTCCGTCATCGCTTGCCACAGCGTCGCGAAGTCGTGTGCGGTCTGATCATCCAGGGGGGTAAAGTATGTGGTGCGTCCATTTAGGGAAGTCCGCCGCCAATCCTGTGGGCTTTGCAGGTGGATGATTGTCAGCCCCTCGCGCAGCATCTCGATAAAGGGCAGGAACAGTTCGCGCTTCAGCCCGTCCCGGTAAAGCTGCTCGGGCGGGCGGTTCGAGGTCGTCACGATGACCGTCCCTTGCGCCAGAAGATGGCGAAACAGACGGTCGACCAGCATTGCATCGGCAATGTCGCTGACATCCATTTCGTCCAGCGCCAGCAGGCGAAGATCCGCGCCAAGCCCGGCGATTGTCTCGGTGATCGCATCGCGCGAGCCTGCAAGGTGGGCGGTGTGAACCTTGGCGTGGATCTCCTGCAGGAACGCATGGAAATGAATACGCCGGGTGCCAGCGCCTGGAACAGCAGCCAAAAGGAGGTCCATCAGCATGGACTTGCCGCGGCCGACATCGCCCCAGATGTAGATACCGCCTGGCTTTTGATCGGCTTTGCCCAGACCAAGACGGCTGCGCAAGGGCCGCCTGCGGGTCAGAAACAGGCGCAGCGTCTCCAAGTGCGGCAGGACCGCCTCTTGCGCCGGGTCGGACTGAATCTGACCGTTCACGACGCGGTCATGGTAGAGATCGAAAAGGCTGCGGGACATGCGACGCATTCAAGAAGATGCCCGCGCCAGAATAGCGCGGGCAAGGGTTTATCCCATTTGACGGGGTTACATGTTGGCAGCGCGCCAGTCTGCAACTTCCTTCTGCACCTCTTCAGCCGACCAGTCGTTCGCCGGAGCGATGAAGGACGGATCGAGGAACAACGAAGGCTCCACTGCTTCGCCGATGACGCCGAACTTGATCATCGCGGGCTGGATACCGGACCAGATTTCGGTCTGAAGGTCGCCCTTCATTTCGGTGACCGAGACGTTCAGCCGCATCGCGTTGGCCAGATACTGTTCGCCGAAAGTCGGGTCTTCCCATTCTTCCGGAACGGCGGTCTGGGCGATCTTGGCGACCACCTCGGGGTCGACCTGGGCAACATACATGCCCTTGGACCAGGCGCGCATGAAGCCCGCGAGGACCTCGCTCTTCTCGGTTGTGGCCGAGGCGGAGACGACAAAGGTGTTGCCTGGCTTGTTTGACACGGCGGGCGGGGTGATCAGACGGATTTCCTGCCCGCTGGCGCGGATGGCCAGCCAATCGGGGCCGGAACCTGCAATCGCCGCCACGGTCTGGTCGCGGAAGGCGGCGGCAAGCGTTGGGCCGGCTTCGCCCACGACCACTGGGGTCACGTCGGCTTCGGTCAGGCCAGCGGCATCAAGGGCGATCTTCATCGTGACCATGTCACGTTCGGTCACCAGACCGACCGTCTGGCCTTTCAGCGCTGCCATGTCCTGAACGGCGCTTTCCGCGGCCACGGCGATTCCGTCGGGTGCGGTCTGCATCACCTCGTAGATCACCTTGATTTCGGCACCCGCAGCAACTGCGGTCAACACTTCGGCAGGGTCCATCATCGCGATGTCGGCGTCGCCGTTGCGGACGAAATTCACGAAGGGAATGGGGGTGTCGGACGGCAGGAGGTTCACCTCGATGCCCTCTTCGGCGAAGTATCCCATCGCCTCGCCCACGATTAGCGGAAAATAGTTCGCCGAGCGTTGCTTGGGCATGATCGCGTTGACGGTGGTCATGTCCTGTGCGCTGGCCATGCTGGTCACCAGTGCGGTTGCCATTGCAAGCAGGCCTATCTTTGTCATGCTAGTCATCAGTTCCTCCCGTTGATCTTGGTGTCAGTTTCTGTTGCGACCACGCGCGCCCATTTTGCCCGCCGCTTGCGCGAGACAGAGGTCATGCGTGCATCCCGACGCCAGAACACGATCCGGTCGTCGATGATTTCGATGATGAAGAACAGCATCATGCCGAGGAGCGACATGCTGAGAAGCGACGCGATGGCTGAACCGCCGTTCAACTGAAAGGCGAAGCGCTGCATCAGGACACCGATCCCTGCGGTGCCCTGCGAGAATTCGGCCACCACGGCCCCGACCAGCGCGGTCGTGACCGAAATCTTGAACCCGGCAAAGATGATCGGCAGTGCGGCGGGAACCTGCAACTTCCAGAAGATTTCGCGGCGCGTGGCGCCAAGTGACCGGAACATCTCGTTGGTGTCGGCATCGACGCGGGTCAGGCCGATCAGCGTGTTGACGAACACGGGGAAGAAACAGGTGATCGCGCCAAGCGCGATCTTCGAGCCGTAGCCAAAGCCGAACCAGGCGATGATGATCGGGGTGAGGGCAAGGCCGGGTGTGACGTTCAGCAGCGTGGCATAGGGCGACACGTAGCGGCGAAATCCGTCGTGCAGGGCAGAACCGGTGGCGAGCACCAGCCCCAACCCCGCGCCGATGGCAAAGCCTGCCGTCGCTTCGTAAAGCGTGATGCCGAAGTGCCAGTAGATCGTGCCGCTTTTGAAATAGAGGTCGACGATTCCGCGCCAGATCTCGGTCGGCCGCGGCACCAGAATGGTGTCGATCAGGCCGAAACCCGCGGCGGCTTCCCAGACGACAATCAGACCGGCGAAAATCGCCAGATGCTTTGCGATTTCGCGTGCGGTGGTGACGAGGGTCATTGCGTCGCCCCCTTTTCCTTGCTCAAGCCCCAGGCGGCAGCGCGGACGCGGCCCATCGCCTCGGTCCGGTCGCGGTCGTTCCAGAACACCAGCCAGCGATCCAGCGCCTCCATCCCGCGCATGATGAAGAAGCCTATGGCGGACAGGGTAAGAACGCAGACGAACGCCGAGGCCATGTTCAGGTTTCCGGTGTAGGTGCTGATCAGTTGGCCCATGCCGTCATTCGACGCGATGAATTCCGCCACCAACGCACCACCCAGTGCCGAGGCCATCGCCAAACGCAGCCCGGCCATGATTTCGGGCGTCGCTTCGGGAAGGATCAGCTTGCGAAAGGTCTGCAGCCGCGTCGCGCGCATGGACCGGAACATGTCCAATTGGTCGCGGTCGACATTGATGATGCCGTTCAGCGTGTTCACGAAAGGCGCGAAGAAGCAGACCAGCATCACGATGAAGACAATGGAGGTCCAGCCAAAACCGAAGGCCGCGATGACGATGGGGCCGATGGCGATACGCGGGGTCGCCTCGATGACGACAATATAGGGTTTGAGGAACCGCCGCACCGCATCGGACGCACCCACCAAGAATGCCAGCGCAATGCCAAGGGCCGATCCCGCAATGAATCCGGCAGCCACTTCCAGAAGGGTCAGGCCAAGGTGATACCAGACGTTGCCCTGAACGATGAAAAGCCGCCAGAAACCGATGATGATGTCGGAGGGCCGGGGAAAGAACAGCGCGTCGATCAGACCAAGGCGCGAGCCAAGCTCCCACAGCCCGACCCAGGTCACCAGGATGGCGATGTGGTTGAATAGGATGCGCCGCCCCGATTGCCCGGCCTTCGGCACGGGCGGCAGGTCGGTGCTTTCGATCGCGCTCATTCATGCCCCCCGAGGATGTTGCGGACTTCGGCGACCAGAGCATTGAATTCAGGCGTCAGTTGCAGATCGGGCGTGCGCGGACGGGCGAAAGGCACATCCACGATCCGCGCCAGACGTCCGGGACGCGGGGTCATTACGAAAACCCGGTCGGCCAGAAAGATCGCCTCGCCGATGTTGTGGGTCACGAACATGGCCGTGGCGCGAACCTCTGCCACGATGCGCATCAGCTCGACGTTCAGGCGTTCGCGGGTGAATTCGTCCAGCGCACCGAAGGGTTCATCCAAAAGCAGGATATCTGCGCCGGTCTGCAACAAGCGGGCCAAGGCCACGCGCTGCTGCATGCCGCCGGAAAGCTGGCTAGGGAAGGAAAAGGCGAAGTCCTTCAACCCGGCAAGTTCAAGCAGGTCCAGCGCCTTGCGCCGGTCGGCATCGGTAACCGTGCCCGCAAGCTCGGTCGGCAGCAGCACATTCTCGACCGCCGTTCGCCACGGCAGCAGCGTGGGCTTTTGGAACATCATCGCCACATCGTTGCGCGGGCTGGTGACGGCGCTGTCGTGCACCAACATCTCACCGCCGGTCTTTTCGATCAGCCCCGCGACGATGCGCAGCAAGGTGGATTTCCCGCAGCCCGAGGGCCCGACGAGGGTGATGAATTCGCCAGGCTGGATGTCGAACGACGCATCCTCCAACGCAACCACGCGACCGTCGCCAAAGGTCTTGCGAACCCGGCGAGCCGAGATGACCGGAACGGTCGCGGTTTCAGAGGTCGGGTCGGGCAGTGGCAGCATGACTTTCTCCGGCGGTCCGGGCACTGCCCGTCCGCGACCATCCCCTGAGAGACGGCGCTAACTTCCTTCCTTGCAGTCCGTTCCGGGCGTCAGTGGCCCAGAAGGTTTGCGCGCACCCGCAACAGATGCGCGCGCAGTTCCTCTTGTCCCCTCTCCGCATCGCGCGAGATGAGTGCAGCCACGATCAAGGCATGGTCAGCCTGATAGAGGGCTCGTCGTTCAGGCGTCAGGCTGCGACGTTTGAGTTCGCCCCATTCACCCTGGTCGCGGGCCCGGGTGATCAGGTTGTAGGCCTCGATCACCAACGGGTTATGCGCCGCCTCGGCAATGGCCTGATGCAGGGCGGCATCCCATTTTTCAAATTCTTCCATGGTCGCGGCCTTGACGCCCGCTTCGTGGCAACGCTGCATTTCAGCGAAGTCCGCCGAGGTCGCATGTGTCGACACCAGCTTGGCCAACTGCGGCTCGATCGTCAGGCGCGCCTCCATCACCTGCGCGGGACTTGTGACCTGCGGCAGATCGCGCACCGCACCGTTGATATTGGCCTCGGCCCCGGCGACATAGGTCCCGCTGCCGGCGATGCGCACGATCCGGCCTTCGCCCTCCAGCACGGCGAGGGCGTTTCGCACGGCGCTGCGACTGACCGTCAACTGGTCGCAAAGCTCCCGCTCGGTGGGGAGGCGAGCGCCGGGCGCATAGGTGCCGCTGTCGATGGCCGACATCAGAAACTCCCGCACGTTGTGGTCACTTCGCTGCATGTTTCAACTCTCTGCCCAATAATTGGTAAACCGCACCGCCAACCAATGTCAACCAATTTTGCATTCTGGTTGACATTTGACAGGCCATGGGCGATTTCATCACCAAATCTGTCAAACGGAAAGGGGCGAAGGATGAAGCTGGCAACTGTGCTCTACAAGGGCGATCAGCGGATTGGCGTGGTAACCGAAGACGAGACACGGATCGAGCTTCTTGCCCCCGAGTGGTCCGACCTGCGCGCGGTGATCTCGGCGGAAGTTGATCCGTCCAGTCTGGTTATGCCTGGGTCCTCCGTTCCGCTTTCGGCGGTCGAGCTTTTGGCCCCCTTTCCACGCCCCCATCGCAACATCATGTGTGTCGGCAAGAACTACCGCGAACATGCGAAGGAATTTGCCAGGTCCGGCTTCGAGGCGGGCGCCGTCGCCGGGAAGGATGTCGACGATTTCCCGGCCCTGTTTTCGAAACTGCCAAGCTCGGTGATCGCGCATGAAGGGCTGATCCAGCTGCATCCGGGCGTAACGGAGAAAGTTGATTACGAGGCCGAGCTTGCCATCGTCATCGGCAAGGCAGGTCGCGGAATTACCAAGGAAAATTGCTGGTCGCACATCTGGGGCTACACCATTGTCAATGACGTGACCGCGCGTGATCTACAGAAGAATCACAAGCAGTGGTTTCTTGGGAAATCTCTCGACAGCTTCGCGCCGATGGGGCCTTGGGTGGTGACTGCGGACGCGGTGGATGCCACCAACCTGACCGTCTCCTGCCATGTAAATGGCGATCTGCGCCAGAAGGCCAACACGCGCGACCTTATCTTCGACATCCCCACCTTGATCGAAACGCTTTCCGCCGGCATCACGCTGGAACCCGGCGATGTGATCGCCACAGGCACGCCGGCAGGTGTTGGCATCGGCCTTGACCCGCCGCAGTTTCTGAAGTCGGGTGACCGCGTCGAGATCACCATCGGTGGTATCGGCACGCTTGCCAATACCTGCCAGTAAGGGTGCGATCATGGCGAAACTGACGCTGACTTTGGCCTGTACGTCGTCCGACCGCACGCGACCGATTCTCGACGGCCGGGTGCAGATCCCCGGCGTGGACGTAATCGGTTTACCAGGTGAACCAGAGGACATCTTTCGCCGCGCCCTGCGGGACCGGGCATTCGACATCTCCGAACTGTCCATGGCCAGCCACATCGTGACGACCGCGCGGGGCGACAGCGGGTATATCGGCGTGCCGGTGTTCCCCTCCCGCGCGTTCCGCCATTCAGGGGTCTTTGTGCGCGCAGATGCAGGGATCACCCGCGCCGAGGATCTGAAAGGTCGCCGGATCGGCCTGCCGGAATATCAGCAGACAGCAGCCCTCTGGATGCGCGGCATCCTTGCCGAACGCCATGGGATCAGGCCGGAGGATGTGGAATGGGTCGTCGGCAGCCAGGAGGTTGCAGGCGGAACCGAGCGGGTCGCCATCACGCTTCCCGACCACATTCGCATGCGCCGGATCACAGCGGACGAGACGCTGAATGGCCTTCTCTTGTCCGGCGGCATCGAGGCCATTATCACCCCGCGCCCGCCCTCCAGCTTCATCGATGGCAGCGGCAGGGTTAAGCGCCTGTGGCCGGACTATCAGCAGGCCGAAATGGAGTATTACCGCGCAACGGGGTTCTTCCCGGTCATGCACTGCATCGCCCTGCGCCGCGACCTTGCAGCAGAACACCCCTGGTTGCCGCTGGAGCTGTTCCGGGCCTTTTCGGCGGCCAAGGCGATTGCCTTGGATGAGGTGCAGCGCAACAACTTTCTGCGGGTCAGCTTGCCGTGGATTGCCGCGCACTACGAAGAAACCGCTGCGCTGATGGGGCCGGACCCATGGCCCTATGGCTTCGGTGTTAACGCAAAGGAGCTTCAAGCCATGGTCGGCTATGCGGCTCAGGACGGTCTTGTGCGCGAAAGCTTCGCTGCAAGCCTCCTCTTTCATCCCAGCACGCACGCGACATAGGCGCGGTGAAGACGGAACCTGTCTGCGTGGTGCAGTCCCTTCCGTTCCGCATCGCGGGCGCGATCACGGCGCCGCCTTCGCATGGTCGCAGTGGCCTTCAGTTTCTTGCTGACCAGGGCCAGGCGGGGGGAAATTGCGTTCGGTAGCGATCCGGACACACGCCAGCACGCGTTCTTGAACTCCTGCTACTGCCGAACACGACGTGAAGCAGAATTAACCGAACTTTCAGCCGTTTCCAGTGCGATGCCAACAAAGCCCGTCATCCGGACGCTGCTTGTGCACCCGGGTTCTGGCTGATACCTTGAGCACGTGATACCCTTGGTACGCTTGAGGCTTCAATGCCTGCGAATGAACCCGACGTGATCCGCGGAAAGATCTGACTATAAACGATATTTCTTGGCTGCTCGCCTGTCCTGGTCTGCAAGGACCGCTTCAGTGACCGCACACCCCACACTCGCCAGCCTCGGCTGGTCGCAATTTTTCCTGTCGCAGCTCGATGAAACCGAGCTTTCGCTGACCCCTGTCCGCATCTCGGGGCTGCACCGCGCCCGCATCGACGGGCTCACCACCGAAGGCCCAGTTACCCTTCCGTTCACCGGCACCCAGACGGCGGGCGAGCTGGCCGTCGGCGACTGGGTGCTGTCCGACGGTACCCGCATCATCCGCCGCCTCGACCGCAAGACCGAACTTGGCCGTCGCGCCGCAGGCACCGGAAACGAACTGCAGCTGATCGCCGCCAACGTGGACACGCTTTTCATCGTCACCTCCTGCAACGCCGATTTCAACCCTGCGCGGCTGGAACGCTACCTTGCACTCTCCGCCGAGGCCGGGACGGAATCGGTGATCCTTCTGACCAAGTCCGACACCGCCGAGGATGCCGAAACCTACCGCCAGCGGGCTGAAGTGCTTAGCCGCAGCGTCACCGCCGTTGCCCTTGATGCACGCGACCCCGACATTGCCCGAACCCTTGGCCAGTGGTGCCGCGACGGCCAGACCGTCGCCCTTCTGGGTGCGTCCGGCGTTGGCAAGACCACCCTGACGAACACCCTCACCGGCCTCGCCGCACCAACCGGAGAGATCAGGGAAAGCGACGCGCGCGGCCGTCACACTACCACCAACCGTGCGCTGTATCCGATCACGGGCGGCGGCTGGCTGATCGACACGCCCGGAATGCGCGCGCTTGCGCTGATCGATGCAGGCGCCGGCATTGACGCGGTATTCGAGGACGTGACCGAACTTCTCGGGAATTGCCGCTTCCGCGACTGCACCCACCAATCCGAACCGGGCTGCGGCGTGCGTCAGGCGATCAACGAAGGCCGCCTTGATGAGGACCGCCTGATCCGCTGGCAGAAACTGAAGCTGGAAGATCGCCACAGCACCGAAACGCCGGCCGAGGCCCGCGAACGCGCCCGCCGCTTCGGCAAACAGATCAAGACCAGCCTCAGCATCAAATCCCGGCTCGACAAGCGGTAAGCAGGTCAGGCCGCGACCAAGGCCTACCAGTAGCCGACACCGCTGCCGCGGGCCATCTTGGCCTGCGCACCAACATAGACGACAAGATCGAAGCCAAAGCCCGCAATCAGCAGAAACAGCCGTTTCGGATGCAACAGCCGTTACGGCGATGCCAGAAGATTCCAGGTCCGCTTCACCAGAAACTCCAGCGGCACATAACCATACCGACGGTCCGGCAACCGTGACCGCACCGTGTCGCGCAGCCAGCCTTCATCCCGCGCAGCCTGCTGCAAGGCCGGCACGCGCGCATCTCCGGGCATCGCGTCGATCACCGCGAAGGCCGCCGCATTGATCGCCGAACCGATCACGATGCGAATCTGGTGCCGGATCAGCGACGTGACCCGGCGTTCGGAGGCATAAATGTGCCAGACTTCCTCACCGCCGATGCGGCTGAAATCCTCCGGCAGCCGCAACTCGTCAGTCAGAATCATCGCCCGCAGGAACCCGTCCTCCACCGGCAACCCGGCCGGAATCCACCGCTGCCGCGCCGCCTCGGCTGGCATCGCGTAAAGCTGACCGCAGATCGCTGTGCGCCAGTCGTCCAGCGACCCGGCCGCCATCGCGATCAGCCGGTCCTGTAATCCCAAACCCACGGGCCGAGCGACGGTATCCTTCACGGGACGCGAATTCAGCACCTGCAGGGCAGGTCGCACCCGAAGTCCCTCGACCAGCCGACGCAGCATGTCGGGCTCGGGCAGCTCGATGTCGGCATCGCAGAAGATCAGCGTATCGGCATCCGGCCGCGACAGATCATGCACGAACCGGTTCCACGTGCGGCTCTTTCCGCCTTCAGCCAGGTCAGCCACCTCGGCTCCCGCCTCGGCGGCAAGCCGAGCGGTGGCGTCGCTGCAACCGTTCGCCAGCACCAGAAACCGCAGATCAAGCCCTGTCGCATCCTGGGCCAGAAGCCGCGCAACCATGGCAGCGATGCCGGTTTCCTCGTTATGTGCAAAAACACCGACGTCGACCTTCATGGCACCACCCACAACGCAATTCCGTTCGCCATCGGCTTTACGGCCCCCAACCAGCGCGGCATTATCCGCCAGCGCGCGGCTTTCTGCAACAGATGCGCGGCAGAGCGCCCGGCGCTTGCCGTTCCCCCATGGTTCCAACTAGGTTGGCCCGATCAGACGGAGCCAGAATGTCCGACTCGCCCACCCCCGCCTACCAGGTCCTTGCCCGCAAGTACCGACCCGAAACCTTTGCCGACCTAGTCGGACAAGAGGCGATGGTCCGCACCCTGAAGAACGCTTTTGCGGCAGACCGGATCGCCCATGCCTTCGTGATGACCGGCATCCGCGGCACTGGCAAGACCACCACCGCCCGGATCATCGCCAAGGGGCTGAACTGCACCGGCCCCGACGGCACGGGCGGCCCGACGACAGAACCCTGCGGCGTTTGCGAAACCTGCGTCGCCATCGCCGAGGGCCGCCATGTCGACGTCCTGGAAATGGACGCAGCCTCGCGCACTGGGGTGGGCGACATCCGCGAGATCATCGACAGCGTCCACTACCGGGCGGCCTCGGCGCGCTTCAAGGTCTACATCATCGACGAAGTCCACATGCTGTCGACCGCCGCCTTCAACGCGCTGCTGAAGACGCTGGAAGAACCCCCTGCCCACGTCAAATTCATCTTCGCCACCACCGAAATCCGCAAGGTCCCGGTTACGGTCTTGTCCCGCTGCCAGCGCTTCGACCTGAAACGGATCGAGCCCGAAGTGATGATCGCGCTGCTGAAGAAGATCGCGACCGCCGAATCGGCGCAGATTTCCGATGACGCTCTGGCCCTGATCACCCGCGCGGCAGAAGGCTCGGCCCGGGACGCGACCAGCTTGCTGGATCAGGCAATCAGTCATGGTCAGGGAGTGACCTCCGGCGAACAGGTCCGTGCCATGCTGGGCCTCGCCGACCGGGGCCGCACGCTAGATCTTTTTGACCTGATCATGAAGGGCGACGCCGCAGCAGCCCTGGCGGAACTTTCATCGCAATACGCCGATGGCGCCGATCCGATGTCCGTGCTGCGCGATCTGGCCGAAATCACCCACTGGATTTCCGTCGTCAAGATCAACCCCGCCGCCGCCGATGACCCGACCACCCCGCCCGATGAACAGACCCGTGGCCTCGACATGGCCGCGCGCCTGCCGATGCGCGCCCTCAGCCGAATGTGGCAAATGCTGCTGAAAGCGCTAGAGGAAGTGCCGCTGGCCCCGAACGCGATGATGGCCGCCGAAATGGCGATCATCCGGCTGACCCATGTCGCCGACCTGCCCGATCCTGAAACCCTGATCCGCAAGCTGCAGTCGCAACCCCAGCCCGCCGCAATAGGGGGCACGCCGGCAGGCGGGGGCGGCGGCGCCGTCCATGCCCCCTCGATGCGCATGGCCCCCGCTTCCCAAGCACGCGGCCCGGTCATGCAGGGCGGGCAAGCCGTCGCCTTGGCCAGCGACCCGTTGCAGCACTATTCCAGCTTTCCGCAGGTCGTCGATCTGATCCGCCAAAAGCGTGACTTCCTGCTTCTGAAGCAGGTCGAAGATCATGTCTGCCTTGTGCATTACGCCCCCGGCCGGATCGAGTTCGAACCCGCCCCCGGCGCGCCGTCTGACCTTGCCGCCCGCCTCAGCCAGCGGCTGCAAGGCTGGACCGGCCTGCGTTGGGGCGTCTCGATCGTCTCCGGCGGCGGCGCTCCGACGCTGGCCGAAGCGCGCGATGAAAGCCTGATGGCAGCCCGCGCCGAAGCCCGACAAGATCCTTTGGTGCAGGCGATTCTTGCGGCCTTTCCGGGAACGGATGTGGCCGAGGTGCGTACACCAGAAGCGATGGCCGCCACTGCCGCCGTCGAAGCCCTTCCCGAGGTGGAAGATGAATGGGACCCGTTCGAGGACAATTGAGGTAACCGGATGCTGAAAGGTTTGGGCGGTCTTGGTGACATGGCCAAGATGATGAAAACCGCGCAGGACATGCAGGCCAAGCTGGCCGAACTGCAGGAGGAACTGGCCAGAACCGTGGTTCTGGGCGAGGCCGGCGGCGGCCTTGTAAAGGCCCGCGCCACGGCCAAGGGCGAGGTGACGGGGCTGGATATCGACCCCTCGATCATGGTGGCATCGGAAAAGGAAGTGGTCGAGGACCTCATCCTTGCCGCGATCAACGATGCGCAGGCAAAGGCGCAGGCCCGCAGCCAGCAGGAAATGGCCCGGCTGACCGAAGGTCTGGGCCTGCCACCCGGCATGAAGCTGCCGTTCTGACATGGCCGACGAAACCGGGATCGAGGCGCTGATCGACCTTATGGCCCGGCTTCCGGGCCTTGGCCCGCGCTCGGCCCGGCGCGCGGTCCTGGTGCTGTTGAAGAAACGCGCGCAACTGATGGCCCCCCTCGCACAGGCAATGGCCGAGGTCGCTCTGACGGCGCGGGATTGCCAGACCTGCGGCAACATCGGCACCACCGACACCTGCGCCATCTGCGCCGACCCGCGCCGCGCCACGGGCGAGATCTGCGTCGTCGAAGACGTGGCAGACCTCTGGGCGATGGAACGCGGCCAGGCCTTCAAGGGCCGCTACCACGTTCTGGGCGGCACGCTTTCTGCACTTGATGCCATCGGCCCTGATGAACTTCGCATCCCCCGCCTCGCCGCGCGCGTCGCGGATGAAGCCATCCGCGAGGTGATCCTGGCGCTCAACGCCACCGTCGACGGCCAGACCACCGCGCATTACATCGCCGATGTGCTGGCCCCCTCCGGCGTGCAGGTCACCTCGCTGGCGCAGGGCGTTCCCATCGGCGGCGAGCTTGATTACCTTGACGACGGCACCATCGGCGCAGCGCTGAAAGCGCGCCGCCGCTTCTGATTGCCGCCCTGATTGCAATCGGCGGACCTTCGGCTTATCTCGGAACTTCACGGCAAGGGCAGGGTTTTCTCCGCATGAACTGGATCTCCAACTACGTCCGACCGAAGATCAACTCGCTCTTTTCGCGCCGCGAAGTGCCCGAGAACCTTTGGACCAAGTGCCCCGAATGCGGGACGATGCTGTTTCACCGCGAGCTGGCAGCCAACCTGAACGTCTGCTCGAACTGCGATCACCACATGGCGATCACCCCGCGTGAACGCTTTGGCGCGCTGTTCGACGGCGGCATCTTCACCGAGGTGAAGGTGCCCGACGCGGTGACCGACCCCCTGCATTTCCGCGATCAGAAGAAATATCCCGACCGGATCAAGGCCGCGCAAAAGGCATCCGGCGAAAAAGACGCGATGCTGGTGGCGGAAGGCGACATGGCCCGCACACCCATCGTGGCTGCCGCACAGGATTTCAGCTTCATGGCAGGCTCCATGGGCATGAACGTCGGCAACGCCATCATCGCAGCCGCCCAGCGCGCCGTTGAGCTGCGCCGCCCCTTGATCCTGTTCTCCGCCTCCGGCGGCGCGCGGATGCAGGAAGGAATGCTGTCCCTGATGCAGATGCCACGCTCTACCGTGGCCGTTCAGATGCTGAAAGAGGCGGGCCTGCCTTATATCGTTGTCCTGACCCACCCCACCACCGGCGGCGTGACGGCCAGCTACGCCATGCTCGGCGACGTGCAGATCGCCGAACCCAACGCCCAGATCGGCTTTGCTGGCGCCCGCGTGATCGAACAGACCATCCGCGAAAAACTGCCCGAAGGCTTCCAGCGCGCCGAATACCTTTTAGACCACGGCATGCTCGACCGCGTCGTTCACCGCAAGGCAATGAAGGACGAACTTGCCACCCTCGTCCGCCTCCTCATGGCCCTGCCCCCCGGCATCAAGGGTGACCTGCCCGCCCCGATCGAGGCGGCGGAGCCCGCAAAGGCGTGACCACCGGTTCCGATGCCATCCTCGAACGGATGATGACGCTGCACCCGAAGGTCATCGACCTGACCCTGGGCCGCGTCGAACGCCTGCTGGCCATCCTCGGCAACCCCGAACGCCGCCTGCCTCCGGTGATCCACATCGCCGGCACCAACGGCAAGGGCTCCACGCAAGCCATGATCCGCGCGGGGCTGGAGGCTGGCGGCGACCGCGTCCATGCCTATACCTCGCCCCACCTCGCGCGTTTCCACGAACGCATCCGGCTGGCGGGCGAGCTGATCTCAGAACCCGCCCTCACAGCCCTGCTCGACGAATGCGTCACCGCGAACGGCCCCGACGAGATCACGTTCTTCGAAATCACCACCTGCGCCGCCTTCCTCGCCTTCGCCCGCGCCCCGGCAGACTGGACATTGCTGGAGGTCGGCCTCGGCGGCCGGCTTGACGCGACGAACGTCGTCGAAACTCCGCGCCTCACGATCATCACCCCCGTCAGCCTCGACCATCAGGCGTTCCTCGGTGACACCGTCGCCGCCATCGCCGGCGAAAAGGCCGGCATCATCAAGCGCGGCGTCCCGGTCATCGTCGGCCCGCAAACCGACGAAGGCCTCGCCGTGATCGAGGCGAAAGCCGCCCGCATGGGCGCGCCTCTCCTCGCCTTCGGCCAGCACTGGCATGTGTCGGAAGATCGTGGCCGCCTGGTTTTCCAGGATGAGAACGGCCTTCTCGATCTTCCCCTCCCCAATCTCCCCGGCCCGCACCAGATCCAGAATGCCGGTGCCGCCATCGCCGCCCTCCGCGCCCTTGGCCGCGACGAGGCCGCCTGCGAAGCTGCCGTCACGCGCGCCGTCTGGCCAGCCCGGATGCAGCGCCTGCGTCAGGACCCGCTGGTCAACGCAGCCCCGCTGGTCGAGCTTTGGCTTGATGGCGGCCACAACCCGGCGGGCGGCGAAGCCATCGCCGCCACCCTCGCCCGGATGCCCGCCCGCGAAACGCACCTGATCTGCGGCATGCTGAACACCAAGGACGTGACCGGCTACATGACGCCGCTCGCCCCGCACGTCACCCGTCTGCACGCCGTCAGTATCCCCGGTGAAAAGAACACCCTCCCGGCCGAGGTCACCCGCGACGCCGCCCGCGCAGCCGGAATCGATGCCACCACCGCCACCTCGGTGGCCGACGCATTGGCAACCATCGCCGCACACCGCCCCGACGCCCGCGTCCTGATCTGTGGCTCGCTTTACCTCGCCGGATCGGTGCTGCGCGAAAACGGCTGACCGCCATTCATCGGCCCCATTTGGTTGCAACGCTAACGCAGAATACACCTGCGGACGAGCCTATGAACCAACCAAACGCACACTCTCCCAAGCCACGCGTCGCGCTATTGGTGGATGGCGAAAACATTTCGCCCGCCGTCGCCGGCCAGATCATAATGCGCGCGCTGCCGTACGGCGACCTGGCGATCCGCCGCGTCTACGGCAATTGCGCCGCGCTTGGCGCCTGGAACTCTGCGCCGGGGCTGCGTCTGATCCATTCCGGTATCGGCAAGAACGCAACCGACCTTCTTATGGCGGTCGAGGCCATGGGCTTCATGCTTGGTGGCCAAGCCGATGTTCTGGTGCTGGCCACATCGGATCGCGATTTCGTCCACCTCGCCACCTATCTCCGCGAGCAAGGCCACCGTGTGATCGGCATCGGCGAGCCGAAAGCCCCGGAAAGCTTCCGCAAATCCTGTACGACCTTTCACGAGCTGAAGATCGAAGCCGCCCCACCCGGCCTCAAAGCCGCGCCCGCGCCTCAACTCGCCCCGGTCAAACCCAAAACCCCGCCCACGCTCGATGAAAAGATCCGGTCCCTTATTCAGACCGAGGGCGATGCCGGGTCCGTCCTGATCGCCCGTCTTGGTGGGCGGATGCACACGACGCATAAGATCAAGATCAGTGAACTGCCTGAAAAGACCTGGCGCGCTTATCTTATGGCGCGGCCGCACTTGTACCACTGCGATGCACGCGGTCCCGAAGCGCACGTGCGGCTTAGATCCTAGACCCCATAGCGCGCCAAAAACATGTCCACCGCGCCTTTGACGCTGCGGCGCACGTCGTCCGGGGTCAGGACCTGTTCGATCCCGAAGATCAGCTTTTCATGCACCCCGGCCTTGCAAAGCTGTGCGAACTGGTCGGCCGCCAGCGTAAGATCATCGATCCGCAACCGGCCTTCCGCGACATGACAGGCCAGAAGTCCCACCAGCCGCTCATGGATAAGCCCCGGCCCGTGATCATAGAACTCGCGTCCCAGCCCCGGAAACCGCTCGCCCTCGCCCACCACGATCCGGAACATCCGCTGCCCGAAATCCGAGGTCAGGAATTCCACGATCCGCTCGGCAGCAAACGTCAGCGCCACCCGAACCGGCACCTCGCTGCCCATAGCCGCTTCCGACGCATCGGCCTGACGGTGGCACTCGCAGCGCGCAACTTCCAGGAACAGCAGCTGCTTGTCCGGGAAATAGGCGTAGATCGTGGCCTTGCTGACCGCAGCCTCGCGCGCAATGTCATCCACCGACGCCCGCTCGAACCCGTCGCGCAGAAACACCTTTCGGGCGCCTTCCAGCACCTGATCGTATTTCCGCCCGCGACGGGCAACAGGTTCTGCGACAGCGATCATGGGTCCCCCGGCTCGCGACCATAGTGCGTCAGGGGTGGATCCGGCAAGCGATCCGGTCGTTGATCATCGGGCAGTCGGCGGGTGGCCCTGGTCGGTGCTTTCAGCCCTTGCTGACGTTGACTGTTCGGATAGATTAGAATCATTCCAATTTAAGGTGAGATACATGCTGTCCTCCCTCGTATCCCGACGGCGCTTCGGCGACCTCTCAGAACAGGAAATTCTCGCCCTCGCGGTCTCGTCCGAAGAGGACGATGCCCGCATCTACCGCAGCTATGCCGAACGGCTGCGCTCAGATTATCCGGCCTCTGCCAAGGTGTTCGACGGCATGGCGCTGGAAGAGGACGGCCACCGACAGCGCCTGATCGACCTGCATCGCGCTCGCTTTGGCGACGTGATCCCCCTGATCCGGCGCGAGCATGTGGCAGGTTTCTACGCCCGCCGCCCGGTCTGGCTGGCCCAGACCCTCAGCCTCGACACCATCCGGGGCGAAGCGCAGGCGATGGAAAAGACCGCGCATGATTTTTACCTCCGCGCCGCCGCCAGCACGACCGACGCGGCCACCCGCAAGCTTCTGGGCGATCTCGCCGCCGCCGAGGCGGGGCATGAGCGCCACGCCGAACGGCTGGAGGACAAGCATCTTACCGACGAGGCGCGCAGCTCCGAAGACCAGCAGGCCAAGCGGCAGTTCATCCTGACATGGGTGCAGCCGGGTCTCGCGGGCCTGATGGACGGCTCGGTTTCCACCCTCGCCCCGATCTTTGCGGTAGCCTTTGCAACCCAGGATACTTGGACCACCTTCCTCGTCGGAAGCGCGGCCTCTGTCGGGGCCGGCATCTCGATGGGCTTCACCGAGGCCGCGCATGACGATGGTGTCCTCTCCGGCCGCGGCAGTCCGTGGAAGCGCGGCGTCGCCTCCGGCGTGATGACCACGATCGGCGGCATGGGGCATGCGCTGCCCTACCTGATCCCGGATTTCTGGACCGCGACGAGCATCGCGATGATCGTGGTCTTTGTGGAGCTTTGGGCCATCGCCTGGATCCAGAACCGCTACATGGAAACCCCGTTCCTCCGCGCGGCCTTGCAGGTCGTTCTCGGCGGTGCTTTGGTATTTGCCGCAGGGGTGCTGATCGGGGGCGGATGATGTACCGAAAGGGCGAGGTTCATTATGAGGCACTGCCGCTTCCCGACCGCGTCCAACGACCCGACGATGAGGCGGTAGCGGCGGCGGAAAGCTTCCTTGCCTACATGCGGAAACGTCATTCGGTGCGCGACTTCTCGACCCGCCCGGTGCCGGAGGCGGTGATCGCTGCCTCTATCGCCACCGCAGGAACCGCGCCGTCGGGGGCGAACCATCAGCCCTGGCATTTCGTGGCGATTGCCGACCCCGCGATGAAGGCCCGTATCCGCGACGGCGCCGAGGAGGAGGAGCGCGCCTTCTATTCCGGTGGCGCGGGCGATGAATGGCTGGCGGCCTTGGAGCCGATCGGAACCGGGGTCACGAAGCCTCACCTGACCGACGCGCCTTGGCTGATCGTGGTCTTTGCCCAGCGTTATGGGCTGACCGAGGAGGGCAGCCGCTACAAGAATTACTATGTTCCCGAAAGTGTCGGGATCGCGACCGGCTTCCTGATCGCGGCACTGCATCAGGCGGGGCTGGTGTGCCTGGAACACACCCCCAACCCGATGAAATTCCTTGGGCCGCTCTGTGGCCGACCGGACCATGAAAAGCCGGTGATGATCCTGCCTGTCGGCTATCCGGCCGAGGGGGCGACGGTGCCGGCGGTGGCCAAGCGGAAAAAGCCGCTGGATCAGATCATGTCGGTGTTTCGCGGCTGAGGGAGCCCGTGTCCACGGTGGGACAGAGGGGCCACCCGAGCAATATCAATGGTTTGGTTGTGGACGTTTACCGATCCGAAACCATTTTTCCCAAGAAGCGCCCGAGGCCTTACCCGTGCTTCACCATCACATGCCGCACCACGGTGTAATCCTCCAGCGCGTAAGCCGACATGTCCTTGCCGTAGCCCGATTGCTTGAGGCCGCCATGCGGCATCTCGTTGACCAGCATGAAATGCGTGTTGATCCAGGTGCAGCCGTAGCGCAGGCGTGACGCCGTCGCCATCGCGCGGCCCACATCGCGGGTCCAGACCGAGGAGGCCAACCCGTAATCGCTGTCATTGGCCCAGCCCACGGCCTGATCGACGTCGGTGAACGGCGTGATCGACACGACCGGGCCGAACACCTCGCGGCGGACGATCTCGTCGTCCTGACGCGCGCCGGCGACAACGGTGGGGCGGTAGTAGAAGCCGTCGGTCATCACCTCGCCGCCCGTCGTCACCTCGATATGCGGCAACTCCCGCGCGCGGTTGACGAAGCTTGCCACCCGGTCACGCTGGCGAAGCGAAATCAGCGGGCCGATCTCGTTCGTGGTGTCGTCCTCTGCCCCGAGCGTGATCGACGACACGGCGGACGACAGGTCGGCCACCAGACGGTCATAGACCTTTTTCCCGGCATAGATCCGGCAGGCGGCGGTGCAATCCTGCCCGGCGTTGTAATAGCCAAAGGCGCGCAAGCCATCGACCACCTCGGAGATATCCGCATCGTCGAACACCAGAACCGGGGCCTTGCCGCCCAGTTCCAGATGCGTGCGCTTCACCGTTTTCGCCGCTGCATCCAGCATCTTCTTGCCGGTCGCCACATCGCCGGTGAGGGAAATCATGTCCACGCCGGGATGGTTGATCAGATAGCTGCCGACCGTATGCCCGCGCCCGGTGATCACGCTGACCACGCCCTCAGGCAATTCGTCCGCCAGGATATGCGCCATCTTCAGCGCGGTCAGCGGCGTCTGTTCCGACGGCTTGAACACCACGGTGTTGCCACCCTCGACCTACGGACCGAGCTTCCACGCCATCATCATCAACGGGTAGTTCCACGGCGCGATGGAGGCGATGACACCCACCGGATCGCGCCGGATCATCGAGGTATGGCCGGCAAGGTATTCCCCCGCCAGCGCGCCGGTCTGGCAGCGCACCGCACCTGCAAAGAAGCGGTAGCAATCGACGATTGCCGGAATCTCGTCGTTCAGCGCCGCGTTGATCGGCTTGCCGCAGTTCAATGCCTCCAACCGGGCGAACTCGTCCGCCTCGGCCTCGATCCGGTCGGCAATACGCAAGAGGGCGGCAGAGCGTTCGGCGGGCGTGGTGCGCGACCAGCCTTCGAAAGCGCGGCGCGCGGCGGCGACGGCGCGGTCGACCTGCCCGGTCGATGCCTCCGGCACCTCAAGGATCAACGCGCCGGTGCGCGGGTTCAGGATCTGCTCGCGCGCCTCTTGGCCCGCTTCGAAGGTGGAACCGATCAGTAGGGCGGTGTCGATGGTGGTCAGGGTGTCCATGTGGATCTCCTTATTTGCCGCCGCCTGCGGTCTCGGACCCGCCACGGGTCAGATAGTAGGCGATGAGAATGGGGAAGAAGGTCGCCGCAAAGACCACGGATCAACTCGTCCAGCATCCAGATCGGCAGGGTTTTTGCATCCGTGCCGGTGCCTGCGGTGAAGGTGGTGACGATCACCTCGTCAAAGCTGAGGGCAAAGGCCAGCATCCCGCCCGCCAGCAGCGCCGAACCGAGGTTTGGCAACAGGATATGCCGGAAGGTCTGGAAGGCGTTGGCGCCAAGGTCGGCGGAGGCTTCCAGCACACCCCCCGACAGCCGGCGGAACCGCGCCACCGCGTTGTTGTAGACGATGACGATGCAGAAGGTCGCGTGACCGAGCATGATCGTCCACATCGAAAACGGGATATCCATGATCGAGAAGGCCGAGCGCAGCGACATGCCGGTGATGATGCCGGGGAGTGCGATGGGCAGGATGATCAGAAGTGAAATCTGCTCGCGCCCGAAGAACCGCGCCCGCGACATGGCGGCGGCAACAAGCGTGCCGAGGATCATCGCAAGGAGGGTGGCGATGCTGGCGACCTTGAGCGAGAGCCAGAGCGGCGGCCAGATATCCTCGCGGTTCCAGGCGACGCCGAACCATTGTGTGGTCAGGCCGGGCGGCGGGAACTGGTAGGTGCGTTCCTCGGTGGTGAAGGCGTAGAGGAAGATCAGCAGGATCGGCAGGTGCAGGAACAACAGCCCGCCAATGGCCGCGATCTTGAGCCCGAGGGACGCTTCAGAGCGCATCGAAAGCCCCCGCGCGTTTGGCAAGCATCAGGTAGATCACCATGATCACGATCGGCACGACCGCGAAGGCCGCGGCCAGCGGGATGTTCCCCGCCGTGCCCTGCTGCTGGTAGACCGCAAGCCCAATGAAGCGCGCCGAATTGCCGACGATCTGCGGGATGATGTAATCGCCCATCGTCAGCGAAAAGGTGAAGATCGATCCGGCGATCACCCCCGGCAGCGCCAGAGGCAGGATGACGGTGCGTAGCGTCTGGCGGCGCGTGGCGCCAAGGTCGGCCGAGGCTTCCAGCATTGAGGTCGGCACCCGTTCAAGCGACGCCTGCATCGGCAGGATCATGTAGGGCAGCCAGACGTAGACGAAGACGAGGAAGGTGCCGATATAGCTGGTCGACAGCGACGATCCGCCAAGCCCGGGGATCGACAGCAGGCCCGAGATCAGAAAGCCGGTGCCGGTGGCGTCGGTAGCCCAGGTGAGGATGCCCTCTTTCGCGAGGATCAGTTTCCAGGCGTAGACCTTGACGAGGTAGCTTGACCACAAGGGCAGCATGACACCGAGGTAGAAGGCGGCTTTCCAGCGGCCCTTGGCGTAGCGCGCAGCGTAATAGGCGATCGGGAAGGCAAGGACCGCGCAGGCGATGGTGACGGTCGCCGACATCAGGATGGTGCGCAGGATGATGTCGAGGTTCTGCGCGCGGAACAGCTCGGCGTAGGTCTTGAGCGTGAATTCCTGTTTCACCACGCCGGAAAATTCGTCGATCGCGTAGAAGGATTGGAGGAGGAGGGCCGCGAGCGAGCCAAGGTAGATCACGCCCAGCCAGAGAAGCGGCGGGGTGATCAGGAGGACGAGAAGGAGGTTCGGGCGGCGCCAGAAGAGACCGGTCAAGCGGTCGGCGGAGCCACGGGTGGGCAGGATCGCGGGGGCGGTCATCGGGCGGCGCGCGGGGTCAGGCGGAGGGAGCCTCCGGCGGGGATATTTGGGAACAGGTGAATGGGCTGCGTCATGGCGCGGCCATCAGGTGCAGCGCCGATGGATCGAAGGCGATGGCGGCGGTCTGGCCTTCGGCCGGCAACGCTTCGCCGGTGGGGACGAGCGCGGCCAGTTCGGTGCCGTTCGCATCGATGACGACGCGGGTGGCCGCGCCCAGATAGCGCAACGCGGTGACGGTGCCGGTGACCGGGCCGGTGGCAGCAAGGCGGGTGGCTTCGGGGCGCAAGCTTGCCCATTGCGCGGGGCCGCCGAGGGCGCGGGTCATTTCCGGCGGCAGGACGTTGGAGGAGCCGACGAAATCCGCCACGAACCGCGTGGCCGGGCGGTCGTAGATGTCTTGCGGTTTGCCGATCTGGGCGATGCGGCCTTCGTTGAACACGGCGAGGCTGTCGGCCATCGACAGAGCTTCGTGCTGGTCGTGGGTGACGAAGACGAAGGTGATGCCAAGCCGCCTCTGCAGCGATTTCAACTCGTCCTGCATCGCCTCGCGCAGCTTCAGGTCAAGCGCTCCGAGCGGTTCGTCGAGGAGAAGGACGCGCGGTTCGTTGACCAGCGCCCGCGCAAGGGCCACGCGCTGCCGCTGGCCGCCGGACAACTGGCCGGGCTTGCGGTCGCCGTAGCCATCCAACTTGACCAGCGCCAGCATCTCGTCTGCCTTGGCATATCGCGCGGCGCGTCCGACGCCCTTGACCATCAGCCCGTAGGCCACGTTGTCGCGGACGTTCAGGTGCGGAAACAGCGCGTAGTCCTGAAACACCGTGTTCACGTTGCGCAGGTGTGGCGGCGTGTTCGACACATCTTCGCCGAAGATGCGGATTTGCCCGCCGGTCGGCTTTTCAAAGCCCGAGATCAGCCGCAGGCAGGTCGTCTTGCCCGAACCGGATGGCCCCAACATCGCAAAGAAGCTGCCTTCAGCGATCGCAAGATCCACCCCGTCGACGGCGCGGACAGAGCCGAAATGGCGTGAGACGTTGGTGAATTCGACAGCTGCGGTCATGGGGATCTTGGGCCAAGGGGTGACGTCAGGCGCAGCCGACAAAAGCAGGGCGCCGGAAAGCGAATGACGTCACGGTCAGGAAAGGGCCCCCTCCCCCGTTCAGCGGGGGGAGGGAGACGGAGGCAGGCAGACGGTTACCGGCCGCCGATCACGCCGATATAATCGGACACCCAGCGATAGTAGGGCACGCAGGCACCTTCACCCTGGCTGCAGTTCGACACCGGGGTGGTCCAGAACCGGATCTTCTCGAAGTCGTCCATGCCATTGGTGGTGCAGCCTTCCGCCGTCTGCATCCCGCGCCCGTCGGTGCAGGCCGCCGGAACCGCCGGGTTCGCACCGAACCAGACCGAAAGGTCGGACTGCAGGTTCGAGGCCAGCGAATGTTCCATCCAGAGGTAGGAGCAGTTCGGGTTCGCGCTGTCGACATGCATCATCGAGGTGTCGGCCCAGCCGGTGGCGCCTTCCTGCGGGATCACCGAAGCGACGGGCTGGCCATCAGCCTTCAGCAGGTTCACCTGGAACGGCCACGAGCCCGACGCGACCACACCCTCGTTCTTGAAGTCATCCATCTGGATGAAGGCGTCGTGCCAGTAGCGGCTGGTCAGCTCGCGCTGGCCGCGCAACAGGTCAAGCGCGGCCTTGTACTGGTCTTCGTTCAGTTCGTAGGGCGAGGTGATGCCAAGCTCGGGCTTGTGGAACATCAGGTACTGCGCTGCATCGGCCACATGGATCGGGCCGTCATAAGCCTGCACCCGGCCCTTGTTCGACTGGCCGTCGGACAGGGTCATTTCCTCGAACACCACGTTCCACGAGGTCGGCGGTTCCTTGAACACCTCGGTGTTGTACATCAGGACGTTCGGCCCCCACATGTAGGGCACGCCGTAATGCACGCCATCGACAGTGTGCCACGGTGCGCTTTTCAGCCGCTCGTCCACCGTGCTCCACGACGGGATCAGGTCGATGTTGATCGGCTGCACCCGGTCGCCCGCGATCAGCCGCAGGCTGGCATCGCCAGAGGCGGTGACAAGGTCAAACCCGCCTTCGTTCATCAGCGCCACCATCTCGTCCGAGGTGTTGGCGGTCTTGACGTTGACCTTGCAGCCCGAGGCTTCCTCGAACTTCGTCACCCAGTCAAACGCCGGGTCGGTGGCGCCCCGCTCGATGTAGCCGGCCCAGGCGACGATGTTGACCTGACCTTCCGGCGCGCCGATTTCGGTGACCTGAGCGAGGGCGGGGGTGACAGCAGTCAAAAGGGCAAGCGTGGTGGTGCCCAAGAGTTTGAGACGTTGCATGAAAGGCTCCCGATTGGTTGTTGCCCCTGCGAAATCTGCAGGGGTCCGTTTTTCTGAAGTTCGACGGTTACGGACTTGCCGGCAGCGTAAAGGCTGGCTGCGCTTTCGCAATAACAAAAGGGTGAAGCGTGGTATCGGTTTTTCCGATGGCTCTGAGTGACTTTCGGTTTACCTGCGCCTACGCAACAAGGGCACGGTAAAGCATCGAGCCCCAGGACCGGGAGCGGTCACGGAAGAGTTCTCGGTGTGTGGCAACTTTTGCGCATAGCGCTGCGTATTGCACAGGGTCTTCCACAATGCGGCGAAGAGATCCGGTGAGCGCCCCAACATCGTCAACCGGGAATTCGACACACGCATCCGGCAGCAGGCTCTTTGCTGGCACCACTGAACTGAGCAGAGTAGGGACGCCGTGCACTGCAGCCTCGAGAACAACAAGCGCGAGTCCCTCGGCAAAATCTGAGCGCGTCGGACAAACAAGCAGGTCCGCCGAAGCTAATCGATGATGCACACCTTTAGCGTCCAGAAGGCCGTGGACCGTGATCCGATCCGAACAAGGCAATCGCGCGATCTCTTGGGAAAGTGCAGAATCTGCTGAACCCGTGCCAGCAATGTCGAGCGTAATTTCAGGATTTTCGGCCGCGACACTTGCGAACGCCCCTAACAAGTCGAACACACCTTTGTTTGCCTCTATTCGGCCCAGAAACAGCACGCGTCTGGCGCGTGGAGCGGGCGTAAGATCGGCAGGAAAGAAATTCGGCAGAATTTGAGGTATTTCGACGAAACTGCGTTCACCGGTCGGTCCGCCAATGGACGCGACCTGAAGCGCGCACTCCTGCGATGTGCTGACCAATGAATGCGCCTTTCGAAGGGCGCGCGCGCGGAGCCCAAGGGTTAAACGAGCCTTGAACGAATTGGGCTTTCGCCCCATGGGCCAAAGCGCGTTATGTGCCGTAAGTATTTTGCGAACGGACGCTGGCAACCCGTTGGCGACCGCTGAAGGTGCGTCTGTCCCAAAGAGCACTATGTGCGGCTGAAAAGTGCGGATTTGTCGCAATACATCCTGCGCAAACCTACGTTCATCGACGCGATATGCGAAGCCACGTCGGTTGCGCCGGCGCGGGGTGTGCACGAACGTGAAGCGCCGGTCCTGTACCGTTGGGAGCCTGTCTTGTTCCGCAAGGATCATGGCTTCTGCACCGATTGCCTCGACGACGCTGTAAAACATCGATGAATAGGCAATTACCGGCGTACGCGGGTCATGTTCGCCTCGTTGCCAAAACTCGAAAGTCCCCACAACATCGCCGGGGCCGGCAACAAAAGCGATGCGCAATTCTGAATTGGGAGGGAGCCCCAGACGCTTGCGGACTTGCACCGAAGAATCGTCTGGTATTACGACGGCCTTGGAAACTGATTCCGACATCAAATACCTCAAAGAGCCGACTCTTAACATCGTAACGCTAGCAGGCCATTGCGACGGAGCGCAAGCTTACTGATCGCTACCATCCCACATTCTCCAAGTAAGTCGCTGATTTCGCTGTCGTAATCGTGATATTTCGCATATAAATCATGGCGTTGACGGCTGCGAGGGGCGCGTT